>Ga0075428_100000247_pt1 | contig 52987 bp, 58 predicted proteins | sample RhiMetdeltSRZDD2_FD_75291 | JGI IMG/M metagenome (GOLD analysis project Ga0075428, IMG submission 75291) | Populus rhizosphere microbial communities from Tennessee, USA - Rhizosphere MetaG P. deltoides SRZDD2 | ecosystem: Host-associated > Plants > Roots > Rhizosphere > Soil | place: USA... | reverse complement strand
ACCACCACGCAAGGGGTCAGTCGGCGTCGCGTCATTTCGGACTCCCTTTGCTCCCCAGGCTCGAAAGACTACTCCGTGAGCTTGTGAATGGCGTCGCCCGCGGTGATCGTCCCCGGAACGACGACCTTGGTGTTGATGCCGCGCAAGTTGAGCTCCCGACCAACCGGCGAGTTCACGAACCGCCAGGCCTCGCCGCCAAATCGGGCCGAGAACTTCTTGCACCCGGTATGCGGCTTAGCCGTCACCTCGACGACCGCCGACCCGATCGCCAGGCGGGTGCCCGGCGGCACGTTCTCTGCACTCAAATCGAGGTCGACGTAGAACTGGTCGCCAGCCAACGGCCACCGCTCGCGATCGCCGGCGATCAGTGCGGCGGCGCGTGAGTTCATCAATGTGATCTGCGCCTCGGGGTTGGACGTGCCGTCCGGCGTGGACGGGCTGCCCTTCACCGACCAGTTGTCGCCCACCAAGCCCTCGACGAGGTCGAGGTCGCCGGCAACGAGGACTTCGCGCTCGTCGATCGTCGGCCGGCGAACGATCAGTTCGACCCGTCCGTTGTCCTTCGGCGACTCGCGAACTTCGTCGACGCGGGACTCGAGCGCAGCGGTGTCGAGATGAAGAGAGGTCACAGCACACTTTATTCAGCCGACATAGCGAACCCTGGTTGCTTTACTGGAGGGCGTGGACGACTTCGCCCGCGCCATCGAATCGCACTACCCCGACGAGCTGCGACGTCGGACCGGAACCGGTCTGACCCTGCTCGAGGCGCACCGCGCCGCGATGGCGGCCGCGGTGACGGCGGTCGATCCCGAGAATGGCAAGAGCCGGCTCCGTCGTCTCGGCGCCGGCGAACGAGCCGAACTCGAAGAACGCCTGCTGCGCGCCGTCGCCTAGCGGCTGACCGCGCCGAGTTGCAGCTGCGTCGGCTCGGCGCAGCAGAACCACGGTTCGCTCAGATGCGGCGGCGCGTCGCGATCATTGACGGCGCGGGGCGGCGCGCCCGTCGCGGCGCGTATGCGGTGATACGTCTCGATGGCCGGCTCACCCCGTGTTGCCGCGTCTTCCACCAGCGCGGCCAAGTCGGCTTGGAGGGCATCGAGCGCTGACGTCCACGGGTACGCGAGGCGCTCGCTGTCGAACGGCCCCACCTCCACGTCGTCGAGCAACAGCGAGCCGCGCGGCAACAGCAACCTGATCGTGTACTGCACCGGATCGACACTGGCGACGAGGTCGTGATCGGCGACGAAGTCGAGGATGGCGACGATGTCCTCGACTGTCGTCCACGGCGTGAACGGCAGCCACGACGGGCGAACGTCGATGCCGTGGGCCCGCACGATGTCGAGCGCACGCGCCGCGTCGGCCGCGGTGTGGCCCTTATCGAGCCGGCGAAGGAGTTCGTCGTTCACCGATTCGAACGCCGACACGACGAACAGGCAGCCCGAGGCCGCGAACAACTCCCACAGCTCAGCGTGCCGCAGGATGTGCTCGACCTTCACGGTGCAGTCGAAGGTCAGCGCGGGGAACGCGTCGTGGACTGCGGCGACAACCCGCCGCGCATGGTGCGGCCCGTTGAGGAAGTCGGGATCGCCGAACGTGACGTGTTGCGCGCCCGACTCCACCTGTTGGGCGACGTCGGCCACCACCGCGTCGACATCGACGATGCGGATGCGACCGTCGTAGACGACGGGAACCGGGCAATGACGGCACCGGTGCACGCAGCCGCGGCTGGCCTCGACGTACCCGGCGAGCCGCTCCTCCCCATCGACTTCAAGACGGCCGTAGCGCGTCAGGTCAGGAAGTGACGTGCGCCACGGGAGCGACGTCGCCGCCGTCGCGGCCGGCGAGCGGCCTACCCACTCGATGAGCGCGTCGTCGTACTCCCCCGCAATGAGTTCGTCGGCGACGCCGTCGCCCATCGCCGCGTAGAGGCCGTAAAAGCAGACGGGCAGATCGGCCCGGCGATCCTTGACGGCGCGCGCCGCGGCGACGGCCAGGCGGGTCGCGGTGTGCATCGGCACCGAAAACGCCACCGCGTCCATGTCGTCGACGACTCGCGGATCCCACTCGTCGACCGACGTGTCGAGGACGGTTACGTCGTGCCCGTGGTGCCGCAGGCGCGCCGCCGGCCCGGCGACGTGCAGCGGCTGGTGACCCAGTTCGTAGGTCGACACCAAGAGGACGCGCACGCGCCCAACGCTAAGTGATCACGACGTCTAGACACGCATGGGCGGCGCGCAACGCCGATTCAACGTCGGCCGGCGTGGCACCCCGAGCGAACACGAACCCGAGGTAGCGACTGCCCTCAGGCAGAGGAACGACCTTGCGACCGCGCGCCACAGTGATCTCGAGGCCGACGACGCCTGGAACTCGGCGCGCCGCGTCCTGACCATCAACGCGATCCAGCATCCCCGCGCGGGCAATCGGCAGCATCATCACGCCCGACGCCGCCCGCTCGCGCGACAAGTCCGCCAACGGCCGTCCTAACGCGTGGCGAACGATGACCTCCTCCAAGCTGATGCCGGCGCCGAACGAGAGGGCGCGCGAACACAGTCCACCGATAGACCGGGCCGCCACTTCGATCAGCCAGGCCTCTCCGCTCGCGCCGAGCCGGACTTCGGCGTGAACGGGACCTTCGCGCAGGCCGAGGGCGTCACAGCCCCGCTGCACGAGATCGGCGGCCGCACCCACGTCGTGCCGCGACGGCGTGACGTAAAGCGTCTCCTCGAAGTACGGGCCCTCGAGCGGGTCGGGCTTGTCGAACACCGCGAGAACGTGAAGCTTCCCGTCCTCCAGCAGCCCTTCGATCGCGATCTCGTCGCCGCTGACGTAGGTCTCGACGATGACCGGTGCGTTGTGATCGCCGCAGATCGCGCGCACGCGGGCGATGGTGGCCGCCAAGTCGGTGGGGTCGTCGACGCGGATCACGCCCTGGCTCGCCGACAACCCCGTCGGCTTGACCACGCACGGGTACGCCGGCGCGGCCGCACCATCACCGGCGCCAAGGACCACGAAGTCAGGCTGCGAAACCAAGTCGGCTCGCAGTGCCGCCCGCATCGCCGACTTGTCGCGCGTTCGCGCCACGGCGTCCGGCGGGTTGTGCGGGAACCCCAGCGCGTCGGCCGCCGTGGCGGCAACGAGGATGCCCTGATCGTCGACGGCCACGACGGCGTGAATCGGCGCGCGCCCATGCAACTCTTCAATGGCGGCCACACCCGCGGCGACGTTCTCCAGCGGGACCACCACGGCGCGATCCCCCATGGCCTTGGCCAGGGCTTGGCGGCGATCCGAACCGACGACGACTTCGGCGCCCAGGCGGCCGGCAGCGGCGACGAAGTCGGCGGCCCGATACGTGAAGCTGGGCACCAGCAGGAGAACGCGCGGCACGGGCGTATCATCGTGGCATGGAGCAGCTCGAACCGATTCTTCGCGTGACCGAGAATGCCCGAGCGCAGGTGATCGAAGTGCGGGCCAGCGAGGCCGAGCCGGAAACGCTCGCGCTGTGGCTCGATGTCGTGGGCCAGAGCAACCGTGAGTACACGTACGACATGTGGTTCCAGGCCAAGGCCGACGCCGGGCCCGACGACGTCGTGCAGCACACCGACGACATCTCGATCGTCATCCCCGCCGCAAGCGTCGACAAGGTGCGCGGCGCCACGCTCGACCTGTCCGGCGATCCGGCCCAGGGCGGGATGGTCATCGTCAACCCGAACCGGCCCGAACCGGCCCGGGCGCCCGGCGACGGCGCCCCGGCCGGCGACGTCAGCAGCGACCTGGCCCAGCGCGTTATCGCCGTGCTCGACGAGCAGATCAACCCGTCGATCGCGTCACACGGCGGTCACGCCGAGTTGGTGTCCGTCGACGACGACACCGCCTTCCTCCGGCTCTCCGGCGGCTGCCAGGGTTGCGGCATGGCCGCGGTCACGTTGAGCCAGGGCATCGAAGTCGCCATTCGCGACGCGATCCCCGAGATCGTGCGCGTCGTCGATGTCACCGACCACGCCAGCGGCGAGAACCCCTACTTCGAAGCGGCCAAGAAGTAAGTCGGTGAGTTAGCCGAAGCGCAGCGCGTCTTGCGCCGCATAGGCCGACACGCCGGCGTCGACTGCTGCGGTCTTCTCGACGCGATCGACGATGTCCACCAACGCGGGACCCGGTAGCGCGCACGTCGACTCGGTGCTCGGCATCGCGGTGCGGGTGCGGCTGAGAATGCAACCCACGCTGGCGGCCGGCGCGCCTTGCTCCTTGGCGACGGCGATGATGTGGCACTGCGGCTTGCCTTCGATGCGAAGGCCGGGCAGCGCGTCTGAGAGCACCATCAGCTGCTTCGGGTTGACGCGCAGGAGCACGACGTCGGGATCGACCGGCGAGTCCTCGAGCGGCCCGTAGGTCACGAACTCCGGTCGTTCCATAACCGCCGGGATCACCGGGAACATCTCCGGCGTCACCCACCCGGCCTCGACCAGGGCGCCCACGTCGGCGTGGGTCGCCGCTTCCTCGAGCGGAATCATGCCGTGCGTGTAGCTGCCGACCGAACAGTTGCCGTGATCCTCCGGCACCGTTGTGAACGTGCGGCTGGCGCCGTGGACCCAGAACGCGCAACCGGCGGGCACGCGTCCGGTGCGACCGTCGGGTGTCGGGTCCGGCATCGGCGCGCTGAACGCTTCAACACCGTCGGGCGCCGAGGCGCTGAACGTGATCGCGACCGGCGGCGTCGTTAGATGCAGCGCCGCGGTTAGACGCTGGGAGAGGTCAGCCCACATACCGCGGGACTCTAGGGCAACAGCTCCGCGTACTTATCCAGCAGCGGCAGCACGACGTCGGCCGGCGCGGAGGGCAGGCCGAACACGGTGCGCGTGACGCCCATCTCCCGGTAGTACTCGACCTTCCCCTTGTCGGGGATCGAGAAGAAGATGAGCAAGTCGAGTGTCGAGGGGTCGCGGCCCGCCTCCTCCAGCGCACCGTGCAGGGCAGGAAGGCTGTCGCGCACGCCGGCGCCGCCGATCGGCATCCATCCGTCGGCGTACTCGGCGATGTGGCGGAACAGCGTGGGGCCCGGCGCGCCGCCGATGAATACCGGCGGGCGCGGCTGCTGCACGGGCTTGGGCCACGCCCAGCTCGACGGCAACTTCACGTACTTGCCGTCGAAGCTCGCCTCCTCGTCCCGCCACAACGACTGCATGGCGAGCATTTGTTCGCGGACCAACTCGCGGCGTTGCTTGGGCTCGACGCCGTGGTCCTGCATCTCGTCGACGTTCCATCCGTAGCCGATGCCGAACACGAAACGCCCGTTCGACATGGCGTCGACCGAGGCCACCGCCTTGGCCAGCGCGATCGTGTCGTGCTGGGCGACGAGGCAGATGCCGGTGCCGAGCTTGAGGTTCGTCGTCACCGCGGCGGCGGCGCCCAGCATCACGAACGGGTCATGGGTGCGGCGGTACTCATCCGGCAACTCGCCGCCGCCGGGATACGGCGTCGTGCGGGAGGTCGGGATGTGTGTGTGCTCCGGAACGAAGAGCGACTCGAAGCCCCGCTCCTCGAGGGCCTGGGCCAGCTCGACCACGCCGATCGACTTGTCGGTGAGAAAGATCGTGACGCCGATGTCCATCGGCGCACGTTACGAAACGGGGGCGGTGGCCGCCTCATTGACGGTGCCGCTGTCCTCGAACACGAGGAAGCGGTCGAAGCTGCGCATGAACCAGCGGTCGTGCGTAACGGCGATCACGGTGCCGTCAAACGCCTCCAGCGCGTCCTGCAAGGCCTCGGCCGACGCCAGGTCGAGGTTGTCGGTCGGCTCGTCGAGCAACAGCAGCGTGGCGCCACCCAGCTCGAGCAGCAGGACCTGTACCCGCGCCTGCTGGCCCCCGGACAGCGTCGAGAACGGCTGCTCGGCGCAGCCCTGCACCTCGTAGCGCTTGAGTGCCGCCATAGCCGGCCCGCGCTGCAGACCGTGCTTCTCGACGATCTCCCGCACGGTGAGGCTGGCCAGCTCCGGATGGTCGTGGGTCTGCGAGAAGTGGCCGGGAACGACGCGCGCGCCGAGACGGGCCTCGCCTTCGTGCAATACGTCCTCGCCGGCGAGCAGCTTGAGGAAGTGGCTCTTGCCGGTGCCGTTCGGCCCGACGACCGCGATGCGCTCGCCGTAGAAGATCTCACTGTCGAACGGATCGGTCAGGCCAACCAGCTCGAGCCGCTCGCACCTCACGGCCCGCTTGCCGGTGCGGCCGCCGGCCAGCTGCATCCGCAGCGCCTGGTCGCGCGGCGGCTCGGGCGGCGGGCCGGCGTCCTCGAACCGGCGCAGGCGCGTCTCGGCCGCCTTGGCCCGCGCCGCGTTGGCGTCGCTGATCGCAGCGCGGCGCTTCATCTCCTTCATCAGCGCGAAGAGCCGGTCCCGTTCGTTCTTCCAGCGCTCGAAGTCGGCGTCCAGCCGGTCGACGTGGGCGCGGCGCGCCTCGTGGTACGTCGTGAACGAGCCGCCGTGCGTCCAGCTGCGGCCGCCTTCGATCGTGACGATCTTGTGGGCGGTGGCAGCGAGCAGCTCGCGGTCGTGGCTGACGTAGAGCACCGTCTTGTTCGACTTGTTGAGCTCCCGCTCGAGCCAGCGCTTGCCGGGGATGTCGAGGAAGTTGTCGGGCTCGTCGAGGAGCAGGACGTCGCCCTCGTCCTGGAGCAGCACCTGGAGGGCGAGCTTCTTCTGCTCGCCGCCGGACAGTGTCGTCACCGGGCGATCGCCCAGTTCGTCGAGGCCGACGCCGGTCGCTCGCGTCGCGCAGGCGTCCCAGAAGACCTCGACGTCGTACCCACCGGCGTCGCTCCACGCGGCGTAGGCGTTGGCCAGGGCGACGCCGTCGTCCGGCTTGGCCTCCGCCGCCCTCAGCCGGGCCGCCGCGGCCTGGACGAGCGGTGTGGCCAGGGCGAGCAACAGGTCCCGCACGGTGGTGCCGTCGCCCATCATCCCGATCATCTGCGGCATCACCGAGTAGCGGCCGTCGATCCGGAGCCCCCCGTCCGCCTGGCCCTCCTCGTCGCCGACGAGCAGGCGCAGGAGCGTGGACTTGCCCGCCCCGTTCGGCCCCACCAGCGCGACGTGTTGCCCGTCGCCGACATGGAACCCCACGTCCTCGAGGATCTGCCGCCCCCCAGGGCGCGTGTACGAGAGATGCGTTACCTCGATCGCGCCCATCCCGTCATTCTGGGCGGATTCGCGCGGGCTGACCGCGCATTAATCCGCCCAGAACGAGTTGTTCAGCGGCTGAAGCGGCGGGACCACCAGTGGGGATCGCGGGCGTGGGCGTGGAAGTGGTCGGGGATCTGGCGCATGACGCCGTCGATCGAGAAGCCGTCGTCGCCGAAGCGGGCGGCGGCGACCCGCGTCAACTGCTCGATCATGTACGCACGGACGTCGTCGGGCGGCTCGGGGCTATGCGACTTCCACACGACCATCGGTACGTCGCACACCTCGCAGTCGGCGACCCAGCACACGTCGTCCTCGTAGTGCCACGGCGTGATGCGCGCCGCCTCACACAACTCGCACTTCGTGTCGGTCACGCGTCGGGATCCCACGTGGTGAGATCAGCGAGCCGTTTGTCGTTCGAGAACATCTCGACGATCGGCTGACGGATGCCGAGCCGCTTCTGCAGCTTCTCGGCGTCCATGTGCTGATCCCACAACACGAGGGTGACGGCCAAGCCGGTGGCGCCCGCACGGGCCGTGCGCCCCGATCGGTGGAGGTAGTTCTTATGGTCCTCCGCCGGGTCGTAGTGGATGACAGCGTCGATGGCCTCGATGTGCAGACCCCGCGCTGCGACATCGGTGGCGACGAGAACCGCGAGCTTGCCGTCGGTGAAGTCGTGCAGGGCCCGCTCGCGCTGGGCTTGGCGGAGGTCGCCGTGGATCGCGCCGGCCTTCACGCCCTCCTTGCGAAGCTGCAACGTGAGCCGGTCAGCGCCGCGCTTCGTCCGGGTGAAGACCAACGTGCGGAAATTGGCGGCGGCGATGGCGGCGGCGACCTTGGGCTTGTCGAGTTGGTGCACGGCGATGAAGCGGTGCGTCATCTCGTCCACGGTGACGGTGTCCGACGCCACCTCGTGGCGCACCGGGTCCTTCAGGTACAGGCGGATGAGGTGGTCGACGTCGCGGTCGAGCGTGGCCGAGAACAACATCGTCTGGTGGTCGCCCTTGATCCGCCGCAGGAACCACTCGACCTGCGGCAGGAAGCCCATGTCGGCCATGCGGTCGGCCTCGTCGAGCACGACGGCCTGGACGCCCTCCACCGACAACTCCTTGCGCTCGCCGAGGTCGATCAGCCGGCCGGGTGTGGCAACGACGATGTCGACGCCGGTGCGCAACGCCTTGATCTGCGGCTCCATCGGCGCGCCGCCGTAGAACGCACGCAACCGCAAGCCGACGACATCGGCGAGCGGCCGCAGGACATCGTTGACCTGGACCGCGAGCTCCCGCGTCGGCACCAGGACGAGGGCGAGCGGCTTGCGCGGCTCGGCCGTGCCCGTTCGCATGAGCAGCGGCAAGCCAAACGCCAGCGTCTTGCCCGACCCGGTCTTGGCCTTGCCGCACACGTCGCGACCAGCCAGGGCGTCGCGGATCGTCAGCTCCTGGATCGGGAACGGCGTGACGACACCGCCCGCGGCGAGAGCGGCGACCAAGTCGGGAGCGACACCGAGGTCTTCGAACGTCACCACCGGCTCACTCATGCGGCGTCCAAGGCGGTTCGCATGCCGGCGACGATCTCGCCCACGTCCTCAGGGCCGCCGCCGTCGAGGAGTCGCCGCATGAGCACCGACGCGGTGACCACGCCATCGGCGTCGGCGGCCAGGTCAACCGCGTGCTGCGGCGTCGAGACCCCGAAGCCGATGAGAACCGGGCGGTCGGTGACCGCCTTCATGCGCTTGCCGAGGATCGACGCGGACGCGGCGAGCGACTCGCGCTCGCCGGTGACCCCCATGACGCTCACGCCGTAGACGAAACCGCGCGACCGCTCGCAGATGCGAACGAGGCGTTCGTCGGGGGTGATCGGCGCGGCGAGCAGCACGGTGGCGATGCCGGCGTCGTCCGCCGCGCGCGACCACTCGGGTAATTCTTCGAGGGGCACGTCAGGGATGATGGCACCGCTGAAGCCGTTGTCGGCGAGCAGCCGGGCGAAACGGCGATGGCCGGTGCGGAAAACGATGTTGTAGTAGGTCATGGCGACCAGCGGCACGCCCACGTCCAGGCTGCCCAGCGCGCTGATGATGCCGCTGGGCGTGGCGCCTCCATCGAGGGCGCGTTGCGACGCCTCCTGGATCGTCGGCCCGTCCATCACCGGATCGGAGAACGGAATGCCGATCTCACACGCGTCGGCGCCGGCGGCGACCACGGCCTCGACGACGTCGGTCCATCGCTCCCCCAGCCCCCCGGTGACATAGGGCACGAGCAGCTTGTTCCCCGCCTCGCGACGCGCTCGGAGGTGAGCCTCGAGATCGATCACGCGCGCGTCTTCAGACGGTCGAGCACCTGGGCCACGTCCTTGTCGCCGCGACCGGAGAGCGTGACGAGCACGGTCGACCCGGACGGCAACTCGGGCGTGCCGGCGGCGCGGGCCACCCACGCCAGCGCGTGCGCCGGTTCGAGGGCGGGGAGGATGCCCTCGGTCGCCGACAACAGCTTCACGGCGTCGAGGACCTCTTCATCGCCGGCAGACGGGTACGTGGCCCGGCCGATCGCCGCCAGCTGGGCGTGCTCGGGACCGACGCCCGGGTAGTCGAGGCCGGCCGAGATCGAATGCGCCTCCTCGATCTGCCCGTGCTCGTCCTGCATCAGGAACGACTTCGAGCCGTGGACAACGCCAGGGATGCCGTGGCCGATCGCCGCGCCGCCCGCGGCCTCGACGCCCACGAGACGCGCGTCGGTGTCGACGAAACCGCTAAACGTGCCGGCCGCGTTCGAGCCGCCGCCGACACACGCCACGACGTAGTCGGGAACGCCGCCATCGAGTATCGCCTCGCACTGACCGCGTGCCTCCTGCCCCACGATGCGCTGGAACTCGCGCACCATCCAGGGGTACGGGTGCGGACCCATCACCGAACCGAGGCAGTAATGAGTGGTCTCGACCGACGCCACCCAGTCGCGCATCGCCTCGTTGATCGCGTCCTTCAGCGTGCGGCTCCCGGACGAGACGGGACGGACCTCGGCGCCCAGCAACTCCATGCGGAACACGTTGAGCGCCTGGCGCTCGACGTCGACCTCGCCCATGTACACGACGCACTCGAGATCGAACAGCGCGGCCGCGGTCGCCGTCGCCACGCCGTGCTGGCCGGCGCCGGTCTCGGCGATGACGCGCGACTTGCCCATCCGCCGCGTCAGCAGCGCCTGGCCGATCACGTTGTTGATCTTGTGGGAGCCGGTGTGGGTCAGGTCCTCGCGCTTGAGCAGCACGCGCACGCCGAGCCGGGCTGACAGGTTCTTGCACTCGGTGACCGGCGTGGGCCGTCCGGCATAGTCGCGGAGGATCGATGCGTACTCGTTGCGGAACGTATCGTCACTCCACGCCGCGGTGAACGCGCGCTCCAACTCCTGGCACGCCGGGACCAGGGACTCGGGGATGTACTGCCCACCGAAGTCGCCGAATCGACCTCCAGCGTCAGGGGTACCCATCAGCGTCACCGTTTCGGGTCCAATCGCCAGTCGTAGGGACCGTCGTCGGCGTCGGCCTGGTCAGGAACCGGAGCGGCGGCCTTGGCCGCGGCGATGAACGCGTGAAGCTTGCGCGGGTCCTTCTTGCCGGGCGACGACTCCACGCCGGTACACACGTCGACGCCCCAAGGCCGTACGGCTTTGATGGCGTCGGCCACGTTCTCTGCGTTGAGGCCGCCGGCGAGGATGAGCGGGACGCCGGGCGGCGCGCCGTCGGCCAGCTTCCAGTCGAACACCTGGCCCGATCCCGGCGACGGCGCGTCGATGATGATGGCCCGCACGCCGTAGGCCGCGCCGTTGGCGATGGCGTGGTCGCCGGCCGCGAACGCCTTGATGGTCCACACTCGCTCGGCGACCCACTTGGTGACCTCGGCCGACTCGTGGCCGTGGAGCTGCGCGCCCTTTAGACCCGCGTGGCCCACGATGTCGACGACCCGTTGAGCCGCTTCGTCCTGGAACACGCCGATCGTGAGGATCTCGGCCGGCAAACGTTTGACGATGTCGGCGACGCGGCCGGGCGCGATCTGACGAGGCGACGGCGCGAACACAAACCCGAGCGCGTCGGCCCCCATGGCAATGGCGAGGAGCGCGTCCTCCTCACTCGTGATGCCTTCGATCTTTACGAACACGTGAGCTCCCGCACGGCAGCCGTCGGGTCCGCGGCGGTGACGACGGTCTCGCCGACGAGGATGGCGTCGTAGCCGAGGGCGAGCATTGCCGCGGCATCACCGCGACCGCGGATACCCGACTCGGCGACCTTGACGACGCCGGCCGGCATGCGCGCCGCGAATCGGGCCGCCCGCTCCTGGTCGACATCGAACGTCTTCAGGTCGCGCTGGTTCACGCCGATGAGGTCGGCACCCGCTGTCAGGGCGCGATCCAACTCGTCGTCGTCGTAGACCTCGACGAGCGCGTCCATGCCGAGGTCGCGCGTCAACGCGCACAACTTGGCCAGCTCGGCGTCGCTCAAGGCGGCGACGATGAGCAGCACCGCGTCGGCACCCATCACGCGCGCGTCGCACACGTCGAGCTCGCTGACGGTGAAGTCCTTGCGAAGCACCGGAATGTCGACGGCGGCGCGCGCCGCAGCCAGATCCGCCTCCGACCCACCGAAGAACTCGACATCGGTGAGCACGGACAGCGCCGCCGCCCCACCCGCCGCGTACGCCTTGGCCGTGAGCGCGGGGTCGAGGTCGGGCGCCAAATCGCCCTTCGAGGGCGAGCGTCGCTTGATTTCGGCGATCACCGCCAGACCCGGGCCGGTAAGGGCGGCACGGAACCCGCGCGGCACTGAACGCGCCGCATCAGCGGCGCGATGAGCGGCCACGATGCGCTCCAGAGCGTTCACACTTCCCTCATCAGTCGGTGCAACGCTACTGGCGTGCCTAACGGTGCCGGAACCATTGTCGTCGTCGAGGACGACGCCAACATCGCCGACTTGCTCGACATGTACCTGCGTCGAGAGGGGTTTCGCGTGATTCAGACGGACAACGGGCGCGATGGTCTGGCGCGCGTCGAGCGCGAGCAGCCGCGCCTCGTGATCCTCGACGTTGGGCTCCCCGGCGACATCGACGGCCTCGACGTATGCCGTCAGTTGCGCACAAAGAGCGACGTTCCCGTGCTCATGCTGACCGCCCGCGACGGCGAGATCGACCGCATCGTGGGCCTCGAACTCGGCGCCGACGACTACGTCACCAAGCCGTTCTCGCCCCGCGAGCTCGTCGCCCGCGTGAAGGCAATCCTGCGCCGCAGCGAGGGGAAGGGCCGTGAGGGTCCTGAAGTGATCTCGGCCGGCGGCGTCGAGGTCGATACCGGTCGTCGCGAGGCGCGCGTGGCGGGCGCCGTCGTGGCCCTCGCGACGCGCGAGTTCGACCTGCTCCAGCATCTCGCCGAGAACCTGGGCCTTGCGTTGAGCCGGCGCCAGCTGCTCGACGGCGTATGGGGCGCCGACTGGTACGGCGATGAGCGCACCGTCGACGTGCACGTGCGCCAGCTGCGCAAGAAGCTCGGCGACGCGTTGCCGCTCGCCACGGTGTGGGGCGTCGGTTATCGCCTCGGGTAAGGGCCGATGCGCCGCCGGCTGACCATCACGATCGTCGGTGTCGTCGCCGGCGCGCTCGCGCTCGCGGGGTTGGGCACGCTGGTGCTCGCGCGCCGGTCGTCACAACGCGAGTTGCAGCGCGACCTCGTCGAACAGGCCCGCGCTGTCGCGGCGGCCGCCGACGACGTGGCCGCCCGCCCCGCGGCCATCGCCGCCATCCGCCAAGCGCTCAAGCTCGAGAACGCGACACTCGCGCGACTGCAACCCAGGACGCGAACGTGGCTCGACCTTCCCGCCGGCGTCACCAACGACGACCTCGCCCCGCTCGCGGCCGGGACGGCGGCGTCCGGGCATCACGGGCGGCTCGTGTACGCGGCGGCATCGACGCCGACCCCGCGCGGACGCGTCGCCGTGGTGTTGACGCGCAAGCTGCCATCAGCGGGCGGCGGCCTCGGCTTCTTCCTCATCGCAGCCGCGCTCGCGCTCGTCATCGCCGGCGTCGTGGGTGACCGGCTCGGCCACCGGATCGCCAAGCCGCTCGAGAAGGCCGAAGCGGCCACCCGCCGGATCGCGACCGGCGACCTCGACGCGCGCGTGCCGGTATCAGATGCCGCCGATCCTGAGGTGGCGTCGCTCGCCACGTCGATCAACACCATGGCCGAGAACCTGGCGCGCCTGCGCGGGCTCGAACGCAACTTCTTGCTATCGGTATCGCACGACCTGCGTACGCCCCTCACGTCCATCCGCGGGTTCGCGGAAGCGATTGCGGATGGCGCGACCGACGACGACGTCCGCGCCGCCGGCGTGATCGCGGCCGAAGCGCGCCGGCTGGAACGTCTGGTCGGCGACCTACTCGACCTGGCCCGCCTCGACGCCCGCCAGTTCAGCTTCGACGTCCGCGACATCGACGTGGCCGACGTCGTCACCGACACCGCCGAGGGATTCCGCCCCGCCGCCGCCGCAGCCGGCGTGGAGCTCGCGCTGCGGCTCGAGAGCGACGATGCGCCGCTCCTCGGTCGCACCGACCCCGAGCGCCTCGCCCAGGTCGTGGCCAACCTGGTGGAGAACGCCCTCAAGTTCGCCCGGTCGCGCATCGACGTCGTCGTCGAGCGCGGCGATCGTCACATCACGCTGGTAGTCACCGACGACGGGCCCGGGATCCCGTCCGAGGATCTGGATCGCGTATTCGACCGGCTCTACCAGCCGAACCGCGACGGTGAGGTCAAGCCGCGCCAGGTCGGCTCGGGGCTGGGCCTGGCGATCGTGGCCGAACTGATCGCGGCCATGGACGGCACCGTCCACGCCACCGCCGCGCCCGACGGTGGCACGCGGATGATCGTCACACTCCGCGCCTCGTCGACGTCGTCCGCCTGACGGTCGTCGACGACGACGAGGACGTCGTCTCGGATGACGTGCCTTCGGCCAGACACGCCGGAAGGGTCAACGGCAGCGATCCCCCGCTCGGGCCGGTGATCGACATGCTGGTGGAACCCGTGGTGGTGCAGCGCACGCGCCACTGCGCGATCCCGTTGCCGTCGGTCACGGTCTGGGTCTGGCTCTCGAGCTGAAACCCCGAACCGACCAACTCGATCGCCGCGTTGGGCACCGGCGTGTTGCGGACGACACCGGCGGGGTCGACCGTTCGCTGGGCCAGCAGCACGTACAGGTTGGCCTGCTGGCCGACGATCGGCGGGTTGGGCGCCACCGACGCGGTCGCCGCCGCGCCCGAGTAGCGGTCGACGCGCAGGTTGACTGCCTTGGTCTCGCTCGACTGGACGTAGACGAGCTCGGGTTTGGTGAGCGCGAGTTCCGGTGCGCGCCAGGCGCGCAGCCGATAGCGGCCGCCGAGCACCATCGGCAACGACCACGTGCCGTCGGCGAGCGTCGTGAGGTCCGTCGACGCAGCCGAGCTCCCAACCAACCGCTCGATGCGCACCGTCGCGCCCTCTACCGGGCCGTCGGGGCCCTGCACCGCGCCCGCCAAGGTCGCGTTCCCCGGGCCCATCGCGACCGACGTCGTCGTACGGCTGCTCACGCCCTTCAGACCGATCTGGCCGAAGTCGACTGCCGTGGTCGTCGTGATGTTGGGGATCCGGCCAGGATCCTTTACCTTCACCAACCCCCCCGACCCCGAGCAGGCGGCGCCGACAGCAGCAACGACGACGAGGACAGCGACGAGCGGGAATCGCCTCACGCGAGGGGCAACGGCTTGATGACCGCGCCGTCGATCTCCGCCGGCGGCTCGACCTTGCGGGTGACGTAGGCCAGCGCGACTGGGTGGCCCGTCCGCGGCGACCAGGCCGCCGACGTGATCACGCCGACGTCGGCCCCCGCCGCGTCGCGCAATGACGCGCCGGCGGCGGGCACCTCGTCACCGTGGAACTCGACGCCGTGAAGGCGCCGAGGGACGTTGCCGCCGCGCGAGTCGATGCGGGCGACCAGCTCCTGCCCGGTGTAGCAACCCTTCGTGAAGCTCACGGCTCGTTCGACAACGCCGGTGGCTTCGGCAGGAATCGTCTGCTCCGTCAACTCGCGTCCCATCACGGGTACGCCGGCTTCGATCCGCCACACCTCGTAGGCCTCGTCGCTGCACTCGGGGACGCCGTCCGGCACTGCGACGTCATTGCCGGCCACGTACGTGACGACACCAGCGCGGAACACGGCCAGCACGCGCCACGCCGGCTCGGGCTCGATGGTCGCTTTGGTGCGCAGCTTGAACCGCTCGAGACGCTCGATCACCGCGGTGCCCGCGCCGGCGTCGGTGTCGAGCACGAAGTCGTCATCGGCGACGCGCGTTACCCGCAGCAGGGCGACGACCTTGCCCTGCGGTTGCAACAGCAGCGAGTCGGCCGACCCGCCGACCGCCAGCGCCTTGATGTCCTGACTCAGCTGGCCGTCGAGAAACGTGAGGGCATCGGGACCCGCCACCCGCACCGCGTCGCGCGCGAGCCACACTGCGCCGACGTCCTCGCGGAGTCGCCGGTAGTCGGCGGCGGTGTCAGCCACCGTGCGCCCGGCGCAGCGAGGTCATCCGCCGGGCCGGCGGGACGGCCGCGAGCAACGCGGCCGCCTTGTTACGGCACTCGAGGTCCTCAAGCTCGGCGTCGCTGTCGGCGACGATGCCGGCCCCCGCCTGAACCGACGCCCGCCCGTCGGGCGTTATGAACATCGTGCGGATGGCGATGGCCGTATCGAGATTGCCGGAGAAGTCGACGTAACCGACGACGCCGGCGTAACCGCCGCGCTTGGTCGGCTCCAGCTCGTCGATGATCTCCATCGCTCGCACCTTCGGTGCCCCCGACACCGTTCCGGCCGGCAGCGTGGCGCGCAACACGTCGATCGGCCCCTTGCCCGGGACGATGTCGCCCGACACCTGCGACGTGAGGTGCATGACGTGGCTGTAGTACTCGAGCGTCATCAGCTCGTCGACGGTCTCGGTGCCGAACGTGACCACGCGACCGACGTCGTTGCGCGCCAGGTCAACGAGCATGATGTGCTCGGCGATCTCCTTCGGGTCTTCGGAGAGCTCGCCGGCCATGCGCTTGTCGTCGGCCGCGCTGCGACCGCGCCTACGGGTGCCGGCGATCGGTCGCGAGATCACCTTCCCGTCGAGCAATTGCACCATCGGCTCGGGCGACGAACCAACCACGGTGATCTCGGGATGACGCAGGAAGTACATGTACGGGCTCGGGTTGACTTGGCGCAGGGCGCGATACACGTCGAACGGATCGGCCTCGAGGTGGAAGTCGAAGCGCTGCGACAAGACCACCTGGAAGATGTCGCCCGAAAGGATGTACTCCTTGGCCACCGCGACTGCGTCGGCCCATTGGCGCTCGGTGAGCGTGCGCTTGACGTCGGGTAACGCGTCGAGGGCATCGGGTGGCGCGAGCACAGGTTCGGCGAGGGGCCGCGACCCGTCGGCCTCGAACGCGTCGAGGCGCGCCATGGCCGCGTCATACGCGGCGTCGATCGCGGTCGGCGACGGGTTGGGCGGCAGCAGCGCGTTGTCGATGATCGTGACCCGCTGGCGCCAGTGGTCGAATGCGGCGATCTGGCCGATGACGGTGAGCACCGCTTCGGGGTGGCCGAGGTCGTCGGTCGGCACGTCGGGCAGGCGCTCGACCTCGCGCACGACGTCGTAGCCGAGGTACCCGACGACGCCGCTGTGCAGCGGCGGTAGGTCCTCGAGCACCGGCGCGCGGTAGACGTCGATCAGCGCCTCGAGCGCGGCTAACGCGCCGCGATCACGCGGGATCTCGGGCGGTACATCGCCGTCGACGTCGAGGCGTCCGTCGCGGAGGACGAGCGTGGCCTGCGGCGCGCGACCGACGAAGCTGAACCGGCTCCACCGCTCGCGCTCGACGGACTCGAGCAGGAACCCCGGCTCGTCGCCGACGAGTCGCAGGAACTCCGACACGGGCGTGGCCAGGTCGGCCAGCAGCTCACGCCACACCGGCACGACCCGGTGCCGCGCGGCCAGGCCGCGGAAGTCGTCCCTACTCGGCTGCTGTGTCAAGGCGCCGGAAGAAGCAGCTGAACTCGCCCGTGTGGCACGCGCCGTTGCCCTCTTGCTCGACGACGAAGAGCAGCACATCGCCGTCGCAGTCGTACCGCGCCTCGCGCACCCACTGCCGGTCGCCGGATGTGTCGCCCTTGGCCCACCGCTCGTTGCGGCTGCGGCTCCAATAGACCATGCGCCCGGTTTCGAGCGTCTCCCGCAGCGTGTCGGCGGTCATCCACGCCAGCATGAGCACGACGCCGCTCTCACGATCCTGGGCGATGGCGGGCACCAGCCCCGCATCATCGAAACGGATATCGCTCAGGTCGGGCTCGGACATGACTGCCATCAACCAATCGTAGGCGGCGAACCCTGCGTAGGAATCAGAGATACAGGCCGGTGGAGCCGTCGACCCGGCTGGATGCGACGGCGTGGATGTCGCGCTCGCGCATGAGGATGTACTCCTCGCCCTGGACCTCGACCTCGTAGCGGTCTTCCGGGTTGAACAGGACCAGGTCGCCGGGCGTGATGTTGCGAACGTGCGGGCCGACGGCGACGACCTCGGCCCAAGTCAACCGTTTCGACACTTGCGCGGTCGCCGGAATCAGGATGCCGGCGCGGGACTTACGCTCGCCTTCGGACGCCGGGATCTGCACGAGGATGCGATCCGACAGCATCATGATCGCGTTCTTCTGTTCGGCCTCGGCCACGGGACGACGGTACCTGCTAGGCGGGACGGACCGTGAGCCCGGCGGCCGTCAACCGCTCCTTGGCCTGGCCGATCGTGAACTCCCCGAAGTGGAAGATCGACGCGGCCAAGACGGCATCGGCGCCACCGTCGATGGCGCCGTCGACGAGGTGCTCGAGCGTGCCCACGCCGCCGCTCGCGATGACCGGAACGCCGCACGCGTCGGTGACCGCGCGCGTCAACTCAATGTCGAAGCCGTCCTTGGTGCCGTCGCGGTCCATCGACGTCAGCAGTATCTCGCCCGCGCCGAGCTTCTCGACTTCGGTCGCCCACGAGATCACCTCGAGGCCGGTGGGCTTGCGGCCGCCGTGCGTGTACACCTCAAAACCGCCCGGCGAACGACGCGCGTCGATGGCGACGACAACGCACTGCGCGCCGAACTCGTCGCTCAGTTCCTGCACCAGCTCGGGACGCGAGACCGCGCTGGTGTTGATCGACACTTTGTCGGCGCCGGCGCGCAGCAAGGCGCGAGCGTCGTCGACGCCGCGAACGCCACCGCCGACTGTGAGCGGAATGAACACTTGGTCGGCGGTGCGGGCGACGACGTCGACCATCGTGTCGCGCGCGTCGGACGACGCGGTGATGTCGAGGAACACGACCTCGTCGGCGCCCTCCTGGTCGTAGCGAGCGGCCAGCTCAACGGGGTCACCCGCGTCGCGCAGGTTGACGAAGTTCACGCCCTTGACGACACGGCCGGCGTCGACGTCGAGGCAGGGGATGACCCTTATGCTTCGCACGCGGCGAGGGCCTCCTCCAGCGTGAAGACGTTCTCGTACAGGGCCTTGCCGACGATCACACCGGCGACGCCTACGTCGCGGAGGGCGCGCAAGTCGTCGAGGGTGCCGACGCCGCCCGACGCCACGACCGGCACCGACGTGGTCGCGACCGCATCGCGCAGGCCTTCGAGGTCAGGACCCTCCATCGTCGCGTCGCGCGCGATGTTCGTGATGACGAATGACGCGGCGTGCGAGAACGCCGGCCACTGCACGGCGTCGTGCAGCAGCACGCCGCTGCGCACCTCCCACCCGCGCGTGCGGATCTCACCGTCGCGGTGGTCGAGCCCGACCGCGACCCGCCCCGGATAGCTCTGGATGAGCGAACCGGTGAACCCAGGATTGCTTACGGCGATGCTGCCGCAGACGATGCGGTCGACGCCCTCGGCGAGCAGGCTGGCGTCGCGTACCCCGCCACCTGTCTGCACCGGGATGTCGAGTTCCTTCGCCATCTGGACCACAACGGCGCGGTTCGTACCCTGCGTGCGCGCTGCGTCGAGGTCGACAACGTGGATCCATTGCGCACCGGCCGCTGCGAAGGCGCGCGCCCGGTCCATCGGATCGTCGTCGTAGATCGTCTCGCGGTCGAAGTCACCCTGGTGCAGGCGCACGGCCCGGCCGGCGCGCAGGTCGATGGCGGGATAGAGGTCCATTACGCCGCGCACCGGGCGACGAAATTGCGCAGCAACTGCATCCCCGACTCCCCCGACTTCTCCGGGTGGAACTGCGTGGCCCACACGTTGTCGCGTTCGGCGGCGGCCACGACCGTGCCGCCGTAGTCGCAGGTCGCCACCACGTCGTCGTTCGCCTCCGGCGCGTACGAGTGGACGAAGTACATCCACGTTGTGTCGGGCAGGCCGGCGAGCACCGCGCTGTCGGGCCGCGCCTTCTCGAGGACGTTCCACTGCATCTGCGGCCGTTTCACGTCGTCGGACAGCAGGCGGTTGGTGCCGCGCAGCACGCCCAGACCCTTCGTGGTGGGCGCTTCCTCCGAGCCCTCGTACAACATCTGCATCCCGACGCAGATCCCCAGGAACGGGATGCCGGCGGCGATGGCGTCGAGGGCGGCGCGGTCGAGGCCGCTGTCGCGCAGCGCTTCGATGCAACGCCCGAAGTTGCCGACGCCCGGCAACACGACACCGACCGCGCCGGCCGCGTCGCTGGCCGTCGTCACCAACCGCGCGTCGGTGCCCACGTTCTGCAGCGCCTTCTCGGCCGACCGCAGGTTGCCGATCCCATAGTCCAAGACCGCGATCACAAAGTTCCCTTGGTGGACGGCACGCTCGTTCCCTCGACGCGCACCGCGTCGCGCAGACATCGCGCCAGGCCCTTGAACGCGGCTTCGAGAATGTGGTGCGTGTTGGTCCCGCTCCGCAGCCGCACGTGCAACGTCATGCGCGCCGCGGTCGCGAACGACTGGAAGAAGTGCTCGGCCATCTGCGGGTCGAACGGGGGCGTTCCCAACGGCAGCACTTCGCCGAACTCGACCTCGTAGACGCAGAACGGCCGGCCCGACAGGTCGAGCGCTACCTCCACCAGCGCCTCGTCGAGCGGCAGCAGGATCGACGCGAAGCGGCGCACGCCGGCCTTGTCGCCCAGCGCTTCGGCCAGCGTCTCGCCGAGGAGGATCGCAGTGTCCTCGACGGTGTGGTGCGCGTCGACGTCGAGGTCGCCCTTCGCCGTGACCGCCAGGTCGAACCCGCCGTGCTTGCCGAGCTGGCTCAGCATGTGGTCGAAGAACGGCAGCCCGGTGTCGGCCTCGCTCTCGCCCGCGCCGTCGAGGTCGAGCTCGACCCGAATCGACGTCTCCTTCGTCTCCCGTACCCGACTCGCCGTACGACTCACGCCAGCACCTCCTTCAACGCCGCTAGGAACGCCCCATTCTCGTCGGGCGTTCCTACCGTGACGCGGAGGCATCCGTCCAAGCCGGGCCAGCTGCCGCAATCGCGCACGAGCACGCTGCGGTCGACCAGCGCTTGCCAGACCTCGGCGCCGTTGCGCTTCACCGGACGAAACAGGATGAAGTTGGCGTCGCTGGGCCACGACTCGACCGGGAGGTCGGCCAGGGCGGCGGCCAGCCGGCCCCGCTCCTCGACGATGGTCGCCACCCGCGCCTCCATCTCCGGCCGGTACTTCAACGCCAGCCGACCCGCGGCCTGGGTCAGCACGCTCAGGTGGTACGGCAGCACGACCCGGTCCAACTCGGCGACGAGCGCCGCCGGGCCGACGAGGTAGCCCAGGCGGACGCCGGCCATGGCCCACGTCTTGGAGAAGGTGCGGACGACGAGCACGCCGTCGTCGTCGTCGACCAGCGTCAGCGCGGACCACGGCGAGAACTGACCGTAGGCCTCGTCGACGACGACGAGACCCGGCGCCAGCTCGAGCACCTTCTCGACGACCTCGCGCGGCTCGGCCCGCCCGGTTGGGTTGTTGGGCGAGCACACGAAGGTGATGTCGGCCGGCGCGGCGGCGACCGCGTCGAGGTCGAGGGTGAAGTCGGGACGGCGCGGGCCGACGGCGACTTCGGTCGCCGTATGCCGGGCGATCAGCGAGTGCAGCGCGTAGGTCGGCTCGAAGACCGCGGCGCGGCGGCCGGGCCCGCCGTAGGCCAGCAGCAGCGTCTGGAGCACCTCGTTCGAACCGTTGGCGCAGAACACCTGGTCGGCGCGCACGCCGTGCAGCTCGGCCAGCGCGGCGCGCAGCTCGCTCGCGCCGCGCTCGGGGTAGCGCTCGAACGCGAGCGACGCGATCGCGTCGCGCAGCTCGTTGACCCAACCGGCGGGCGGCGGAAACGGCGACTCGTTGGTGTTCAGGCGGACGGCCACGTCGACCTGCGGGGAGTGGTAGCCGGACCGGACCCCGAGGTCGTCGCGGGCGGGGATTAGTGAGGCCACCGCACCCGCACCGAGTCGGCGTGGGCGGCGAGCCCTTCGGCCTCGGCGATGGCCGCGACATGCGGCGCCAGCCGGGCGAGGGTCGGCTCGTCGAGCGAGATCACGTGGACGGCCTTAAGGAAGTCCTGCACGCCCAGCGCGCCGGCGAACCGGGCCGAGCCGTACGTCGGCAGCACGTGGCTGGGCCCGGCGAGATAGTCCCCCACGCTGGCCGGGGCGTAGGCGCCGGTGAACACGGCCCCGGCGTGGCGCACGAGCGGCACGAGCGCCTCGGGGTCGGCGGTCATCAGCTCGAGGTGCTCCGGGGCTATGGCGTTGGCCAGGGCCATGGCCTGCTCGGGCCCGTCGACCAACGCGACGTAGGAGTTGGCGGCCATGTTCGCTTCGATGATGTCGCGGCGCACCGCATTGGCGGCGATCTTCTCAGCCGCCTCCGTGATCCGATCGGCGGCCTCTTCCGACCACGTCACCAACCAGGCCAGGCCGTCGGGACCGTGTTCGATCTGCACGACGAGGTCGATGGCGGCGAACTCGACGGGCGTGGTCTCATCGGCGACGACCACGACCTCGGACGGCCCCGCGAACGACGATGGCACCCCGACCAGGCCGGTGGACGCGACCTCGCGCTTGGCCTGGGCGACGCGAGCCCCGCCCGGCCCGACGATCACGTCGACCGGCCGGATGGACTCGGTGCCGTACGCCATGGCGCCGATCGCCTGCGCCCCGCCGACGCGGTACACCTCATCGACGCCGGCGAGGGCGGCGGCGGCGAGGATGCCGTCGGCGATGCGGCCATCGGCACCCGGCGCCGAGCACAGCACGACCTCGGGCACGCCGGCCACGCGGGCGGGGATCGCGGTCATGAGCACAGTCGACACCAGCGGTGTGGTCGATCCGGGCACGTACAGCCCGGCGCGGTCGACCGGGCGGTGCAACCCGCGTACGACGACGCCGTCGCGTTCGTACCGGCCCTCGGCCGGCAACTGCTCGCGATGGAAAGCGAGGATGCTGGTGCGGGCCGCTTCGAGCGCTTCACGCAGCAGGGGCGGTATCGCGGCCAGCGCGGCGTCGAGCTCCACCTGCGGGACGCGCAACTCGTCCAGGACAACGCCGTCGAAGCGCTCGCTCAGGCGGCGGAGGGCGTCGTCACCGCCGTCGCGTACTTCGGCGAGGATCGCCTGTACCTCGGCGACCGGCGGCTCGGCCGCCGCCGCGGGCCGCGGGAGCTGTGATCGCAGGTCGCCGGTAGCGCCGCGCAGATCGAGCCGGGTGAGCATGGGGAGCACTCATCGTACCGACGCCTACGATCCCGCCATGCCCAATTCGGCTGAGCTGTCCTCGGTCACGACCGCCGTCGTCGAGCTGACCCAGCGCATCACGGCGATGGCCGATGCCGCCACCGCGGCGAAGGACGAGGGCGTGGCCAGCGAGCTCTACGAAGCCGAACGGGCGCTCCGCACCGCCGCCCGCCGCCTGGGCAAGCTCGCCGCCGCTACTTGACGATGACCGTGCCGACCATCTTGGGGTGGATCAGACAGGCGTAGGGGTACTTGCCGGCCTTCGTGAACGTCAGGCTGAAGCCGACGATGTCTTCGTCCCCCTCGGTCTCCGTCGTGAGGCCCGAGGAGCGAAAACCCGTACCGTCCCACGACCCGCCGTCGACGATGAAGGGTTGCTCGGTGCCCTCGGGCATCGTCTTCGGGAAGCCGACGCCGCCGACTGGATCGGTGGCCCTCGGGTCGAGTTTGACGACGCCCTTCTTGTCGATGATGAGCAATGGGAAATAGCGGGGTACATCGAAGCTCACGGTGTGGACGCCGACTTGGACCCACGTGACCTTCTGCCCGACCTTCGTCGTGATCGTCTTGGGCAGGAACTCGGTCATGAGCAAGTCCTGCGAGCGGGTGGAGGCGAAGCCGGCGAAGTAGTCGCCCTTGATCTTCGACAGCGTCGGCTCGGGCGGGATCTCGAACCCGGCGGCCTTGGCCGCCTTCTCGATCTCGAACCCGCCGGCGGTCGCCTTGTGGAACGCCTTCAAGAGGGGCGCCGCCTGCTTGTCGGCGGCGGATTTGCCGGCGCGGTTGACCGTGCTCGCCGGTGGGATCTTGCTTCCCTTGGGCTTCACGATGATCTGGCCTTGCATCGACGGGCCGTGGAAGTTGCAGTAGAAGCCGTAGGTCCCGGGCTTGATGTCGTCGGCCAGCTTGACGTTGAACGTGTTGCCGTCGTTGCCGGCGTAGGGAACGAACCCGCTGCTGTAGTACGCCTGGCGCCCGTTGAACGCCGGCTGGGCCCGCTTGGGACATGGCTGGGCCGGGTCGGTTGGCAGGTCGCCCGAGTCCAGGAAGCACGGCTGCGCCGCCGCCTGAACAACCACGTCGTCGTCGCCGAACATGAACGGCAGGTCCTTGAACGCGTTGTCGAACTGGTCCTCGGTCCCGGGCGGGGCGCCCTCGCCGTTCGGGTACTTCTCGAGCAGAGGGTTCACGAGCCCGAGGGCTTTGTCGACCAGCGTCCCCAGCGTGACGCTGTGTGGCTCCCCGTTCCAGGCCTGCTTGAAGTGGACCGTGTCGCCGGGTCGGACGGTGACCTTGGTCGGGAAGAAGGCGATGAAGATGCCGGAGAACTCGTCGTGGCTGTAGTCGACGCCGACGGTGCGGGTGGCGGCGCCGGAGCTGCTGCCGCCACACGAGCCGGCCACCAGGACGACGACGGCCGCGAACGCAATTCGGAGACTCCAGCGCGTGTGCATGTCGGGATTGTTACCCCAACGCGGCCATGCAGAGCGTCAAAACAACGACGGGCCTAGAGGGCGGTCGTCTTTGTGACGCTCTTCGAGCGTCAAACAACGACGGCGCCCTCGCGGGCGCCGTCGCAGGAGCGGTGGCGGGCGGCGGATCCCGTCACCCGCTCACGGGGAACGAGGTGGCGGGTACCTGTTCCTCGTCAAGCCCCAACGTTACTAGGACTCTGCTTGTTCCCGCCCGGCGCCCGCTGCCCGACCAGGCGGGCCGTTCCGTCGTGGCTGACCACGATCGCGGGCTGCCCGGTCTGCACGGCGGCGAAGTTGTCGACGCCCTTGTACTTGGTATTCGCGTCGACCTTGAGGGTCACGGTCTTGCCGTCGTCACGCTTGAGCGTGAGCGAGTTGTCGCCCTTCGAGTCGACGGTGCCCTTGTCGACGGTGACGTTCTCGAACGTGCCGTCCTTGCCCCGCACGATGAGGTCGCCGTGCACCATCCGTCGCTCGATCGCGTCGCCGGGACCGGGACGGCCGGGGCCGCGGCGACCGGCCTGCTGGCGCAGCTGCTGGCATTCCGCGCTGGGCTCCTGGCCGGCCTGCTTGGCGTCGCGGCACGCCTTGACCTGCTCCTTCGTAGGCCGGGACGGGGCGCCCGGGCTGGCTCCCGAGCTGGCGTCGGGTGCCGCCGCCCACGCGGTGGCGCCGCCGCCGACGACGACAGCGGCCACGATCAGTCCGGCGAGATGACGCTTGACCATTGGTGAGTCCTTCCTGAGATCCGTTGGGTACGCCACTGAGGATCGGCGAGCCCAGTGAGGAAGGTGCCAGGCGCGTGTGAGGAAACTGTTAGCCCCACCGCATGTGTCGGTGGTTTATGGGTGGAAACCACCCATAAACCACCGACACATGGGTTAGCGCAGAGCGCTCGGGCAGTAGTCGTTCAGTACGCAATCGGCGCATCTCGGACGGCGGGCGTCGCAGACCCGGCGTCCGTGGAGGATCAGTCGGAGGCTGAAGACGCCCCGTTCGGCCGGCGGGATCATCCCGTTCAGCTCGTATTCGATCTTGACCGGATCAGTGTGCTCGGTGAGTCCGAGGCGGCGGCTGAGGCGCCCTACGTGCGTGTCGACCGGCAGGCCGGGCTCCCCCATCGCCACGCTGCGGACGACGTTGGCGGTCTTGCGACCCACGCCCGGCAGCTTCGTGAGGTCGTCCATGGCCGAGGGGACTTCGCCGGCGTGGCGGTCGACCAGGGCGGCGGCCATGCCGACCAGGTTCCGGGCCTTGGACCGGAACAACCCGAGCGTCTTGATGAGGTCCTCGACCTCCCCCGTCGTCGCGCCGGCGAGATCGACCGGTGTCGGGAACCGGGCGAACAAGGCGGGCGTGACCTTGTTGACCTGCTCGTCGTTGGCCTGGGCCGACAGGATCGTGGCGACCAGCAACTCGAACGGGTTGGCGTGGATCAGCGCGCACTCGGCGTCGGGGTACTCCTCGGCCAGCCGGCGGGCGGTCTCGGTGGCCCGACCTTTCGGGGAGCGAGGACGCATCGTGAGGACGGTACTTTGACCGTGTGCGCGTCGAGGTCAAGCGACAGATGGGGGCGGGTGACATCGCCGCGGTCCAAGAACTCCTCGACGTGGCCACCGAGGCCGACCACCACCACCCGCTGGGTGAACACAAGTGGCTGGACCTGGTTCAGGGCGGCCGGGCCGGCTTCGCCGCGTTCGTCGCGTGGGAGCCCGACCACGACCATCCCGTCGGCTACGCCCACCTCACGCGGGGCCACGACAGCTGGGCGCTGGAGTTCGTCGTCGATCCCCATCACCGCCAGCCGGGTCTCGGCATCGGCCGCGAGCTCGTCGAAGACGCCCTGCGCCTTGTACGCGAGGAAGGCGGTGGGCACCTGCACCTGTGGGTCCCCAAACCGACGGCCGAGCACGACGCGCTGGCCGCCGCCGCCGGCCTCACCCGGGGCCGCGACCTCCTCCAGATGCGACGCCCGTTACCGGTCGATGAGCCGTACGACCTCGAGACCCGCCCGTTCCGCGTCGGCCACGACGAGGAGGCATGGCTCACCGTGAACAATCGGGCCTTCGCCGAGCATCCGGAGCAAGGTGGGTGGGATGTCGACACCGTCAAGGCCCGCGAAGCCGAGCCGTGGTTCGATCCCGACGGGTTCCTCTTGCACGAACGCGACGGCCGGCTGGCCGGCTTCTGCTGGACCAAGGTCCACACCGACCAGGACCCGCCGCTCGGCGAGATCTACGTGATCGCCGTCGACCCCGACTTCCACGGAACCGGGCTGGGCAAGGCGCTGGTGCTGGCCGGCCTCGACCACCTGGACCAGGCGGGCCTCACCATCGCCATGCTCTACGTCGACGCCGCCAACACCGGTGCCGTCCGCCTCTACGAGAAGCTCGGCTTCACGGTCGACCACGTCGACCGGGCTTATGTGGCCGACTTGACTCCCACCGCCCGCCCGACGGCGTAGGTCACCCCCGCCGCCAGCGCGGCGATCCCGAGCTGTCGCAGCGCGGAACGCAACGTCGACCGACCGGTGAACCGGGCGAGGGCAGCGCCGATCACCAGCGCGGACGCGGCACCGAGGATGATTGACGCGACGACGGCGCCATTCCCTGACGCGAAGAACCACGGCAGCAACGGCACCATGGCGCCGACGCAGAAGGCGAGGAACGACGAGATCGCGGCTTGCTGGGGCGAGCCGAGCTTGTTCGGGTCGATGCCCAGCTCCTCGCGCGCGTGGGTTTCGAGCGCGGTCTGCGGATCACGGTGCATGGCCGAGGCCAGGTCGTCGGCCATCTCGGGCGCGACGCCGCGCTGGCGATAGATCGCGGCCAGCTCGCGGCGCTCAGCCTCGGGGTGGCGCTCGATCTCGCGCTCCTCTAACGCCAGCTCGCGCTGGAGCAACTCGGTCTGGGCCTTCATCGACACGAACTCGCCCGATGCCATCGAGAAGGCGCCGGCGACAAGCCCGGCGAGACCGGCGAGACGAACGATGCCGGGTGCGGGACTGGCGCCGGCGACGCCGAGAATCAATGAGACGTTGCTGACCAGGCCGTCGCTGACGCCAAACACCGCGGCGCGGGCGGCGCCGCCCTGCACGTCGCGGTGGTGGTGCTCGACGACGGCGTGCGGCTCGGTCACAAGGACGAACCTACCCTGAGGGTGTGGCTACGTTGTTCGACCTCGCGCGTGACGACCTCGGCGCGCTGCTGGTGGACGAACCGGCGTATCGCGTCGACCAGGTGTGGCACGGCCTGTACCGCGACCTCCTGCCGATCGAGGAGATGACCACACTGCCCAAGGGGCTGCGCGCCCAATTGGCAGAAGCGCTTCCGTTGGCGCTGGGCCTCGATGTCGAGTCGGTGGCCGACCGCGGCACGACCGTCAAGTGGTTGTGGTCGCTGGCCGGCGGCGCGGCGGTCGAAACCGTGCTCATGCACTACCCGCGGCGGACGACGGTATGCGTGTCGTCGCAAGCGGGCTGCGCGATGGCGTGCGGGTTCTGCGCAACCGGGCAAGCGGGGTTCGAGCGCAACCTCACCACCGGCGAGATCGTCGAGCAGGTCGTGCGCGCCGGCCGCACCGCACGCGGATCGGGGCGCCGCCTGGCCAACGTCGTGTTCATGGGCATGGGCGAACCGATGGCCAACTACGACCGCACGTGGGAGGCGGTCGAACGGCTGCACGACGCCATGGGCCTGTCGGCCCGGCACCTCACCGTGTCGACCGTCGGCATCATTCCCGGCATCCGCCGCCTCGCCACCGAGCGACTGCCGGTCAACCTCGCCGTGTCGTTGCACGCGGCCAACGACGAACTGCGCGACGAGTTGGTGCCGATCAACCGCCGCTACCCGCTCGGCGACCTCATGGACGCCTGCCGCGCCTACCTCGATGCCAAAGGCCGGCGGGTGTCATTCGAGTGGGCGCTGATCGACGGGACCAACGACCGCCCCCGCGACGCGGCCGAACTGGCCGCGCTGGCCCGACCCCTCGGCGCTCACGTCAACCTCATCCCGCTCAACCCGACGCCCGGCTATCCCACCAAGGGGACATCGGCCGCCGGCGTGCGGGCGTTCCGCGCCGCCCTGGTCGACCGCGGCGTCAACGCGACCGTCCGCCAGAACCGCGGTACGGCGATCGACGCCGCGTGTGGTCAGTTGCGCGCCACTGCGGCCAGACTGACGTGATGGAGACCCGTCGCTGGATCAACCAGGGCCAGCCCCAGACCATGCAGATCGCGGTCTTCCTGCTGTACTTCAACGCCGTTTTCACGCTGCTGCTCGGCAGCGACAGTGCGTTGTACGTGCTGCTCGGGATCGCCAAGCTCGGCGTCACCCCCACTGACGGGCTCGAGACGCTGATCAAACTCGTCATCGGTTTCGGCGGGGCGGGCGCCGCCTACCTCATCGCCAACGAGCAGAAATGGGGCTACCGGTTGGGCGTTGTCGTGGCTGCCCTTCCGCTCGTCGGCGTCCTCATGCTCATGCTGCTGCCCCGCATGAATCACGTCCCGCGTTACGGGCTGGTCGACTTCAGTCTCATCAACCTTTTAATCGAGGGCGCGCTGTTCGCCTTGCTGGTCCACCCGCAGAGCCGCGACTACGAAAGGATCTGGTTTAAGTAAATGAAGACGATCGCGCTGGACGATCTGCCGAATCACGTCGGCCATCACATCGGCTACAGCCCGTGGCACGAGGTCACGCAGGAGCAGGTGAACCAGTTCGCCGACGCGACCGGCGATCACCAGTGGATCCACATCGATCCCGAGCGCGCCAAGAGCGGGCCGTTCGGCGGCCCCATCGCCCACGGGTATCTCACCCTCTCGCTCGGGCCCTACCTCCTCCCGCAGCTGTGGCAGGTCACCGGCATCTCGATGGGGATCAATTACGGGCTGAACAAGCTCCGTTTTCCGTCGCCCGTCCCCGTCGGGTCGAAGCTCCGCATCGGTGCCGACCTCGCCAACGTCGAGGAGATCGCGGGCGGCGCGCAGGTCACGCTGGATCTCACGTTTGAGGTCGAGGGCTCCGAGAAGCCGGCCTGCGTGGCCCAAGCCGTCTTCCGCTACTACAAGTAGGTCCTCGCCATTCTTTGATTCTTTGGCGACTTACTGCGCCAGCAAGGAATCAAAGAAGCGTCAGCGGAAGTTGGGGATGACCTTCTCGGCGAGAAGGCGGACGGTGGTGTCGTCGGGGTAGTCGGAGCACCACGGCATGAAGCTGGTGGCGCCGAGGTCGATGTAGGTCGTGAGCTTCTCGCTCACCTGCTCGGGCGTGCCGATGAGGTTGCCTTCGGCCCATGAGTCGAACTGCTCGCCCCAGAGCGACTTGCTGCCGATGGCGCGCAGCTCGTCTTCGGTCTCGCGGATCATGACTTCACCGGAGATCGTCTTTTCGATCTCGTCGTAGTCGCGGCCGACGTCCTTGCAGTGGTTCTTCAGCACCTCGCACTTGTGCGCGAACTCGTGCGGCTTGCCGCCGAAGTTCGAGCGGTCGGCGAGGCGGGCGACGATGCGCAGCGTGATCTGCTCGCCGCCGCCGCCGACGAGGATCGGCGGGTGCGGATCCTGCAACGGCTTGGGATCGCAGTTGGCCCGCTCGAGCTTGTAGTACTTGCCGTCGTAGGTCGTTTCTTCCTCGGTCCACATCGAGCGCACGATCTCGATGCACTCCTTGAGCATCCCGAGGCGGACCTTGCCCTCGGGGAAGTCGAAGCCGTAACCCTGGTACTCGTTCTGGTACCAGCCGGCGCCGATGCCCCAATCGAGGCGGCCGCCGCTGATCACGTCGACCGTCGACGTGATCTTGGCCAGCACCGACGGCAACCGGTACGAGTTGCAGCCCACCATCTGGCCGAGCCGGATCTTCGACGTGCGCTGGCTGATCGCCGCCATCGTCGTCCAGCACTCGAACACCGCCTCGTGCGCCGGCCGCGGCACGTTGTGGAAGTGGTCGTAGACCCACAACGAGTCGTAGCCGAGCGACTCGGCCAGCTCGGCGATCTCGACCGCCTTGTTCCACTTCGCCTCGGCGCCGTCGATCGACGCCAGCTCCATCTTCCAGCCCTGCGGGATGAACACACCAAAGGTGATCGGCCTCGTCATGACGGCGAATCTACGCTGCGTTGCATGCTCCAGTGGCAGGTGCCGGCCCAGACCGATGGCTTCAACCTCGCTTCGGTCGATCCCGCATCGACCCCCGACGTGCCGGGCGATGAAGAGGCCACCACCGCCGCGTTCAAGGATCTGCGCAAGGAGTTGATCGACGCGCAGGAACGGCTCTACGCCGAGGACAAGCAGTCGCTGCTCGTCGTCATCCAGGCCATCGACGGCGGCGGCAAGGACGGCACGATCAAGAACGTATTCAAGGGCGTGAACCCGCAGGGCTGCCGGGTCGCCTCGTTCAAGAAACCGTCCGAGGAGGAACTCGCGCACGACTTCCTGTGGCGCGTACACAAGGTCACGCCGAAGCGCGGCGAGATCGGCGTGTTCAATCGCTCACACTACGAGGACGTGCTCGTCGTCCGGGTCCACGACCTCGTTCCCGAGCCGGTGTGGCAGGAGCGCTACGACATCATCAACGACTTCGAGCACAACCTCAGCCAAGCCGGCACGCGGATCGTCAAGCTGTTCCTCCATATCTCGAAGGACGAGCAGCAGCGCCGCTTCGAGAAGCGCCAGGAGAACCCGAGCAAGCGCTGGAAGTACAAGCCCGAGGACGAGGAAGAGCGCAAGTACTGGGACGACTACCAGGCCGCCTTCGGCGACGCCATCGCCCAGACATCGACCGACGCCGCGCCGTGGTACGTCGTTCCCGCCAACCACAAGTGGTACCGCGACTGGGTCGTCGCCACGATCCTGACAACGACGGTGGCGGCGATGGACCCGCAGTACCCCGCCGAGTAGCTACGGCGCGTCGTACAACTCGACGCGGTTGCCACCTTTGGCCTTGGCCGCGTAACAAGCCTCGTCGGCCTGCATGACGACGTCGTCGGGTTGCGAGGAACCGTCGATGACAGCGACGCCGATGCTGGCGCTGACCGCCATACCGCTGAGGCGGTCGCTCACGCCGGCGGCGACTTCCAGCGCGCCCTGGGGCGGCACACTGCGCATGAGGACAGCGAACTCGTCGCCGCCGACACGGGCGACGAGGTCCTCGGCCCGCACCGCGTTCTCGAGGGCAGCGGCGAACTCTGTGAGGTAGGCGTCACCGGCCGCGTGGCCACCGGTGTCGTTGACCTGCTTCAGGTGATCGAGGTCGATGTACAGCAGCGCCCCAGTCCGGCCGCGGCTCGCGCCGGCGACCGCCTGTTCGAGATGGCTGAGCAGGACGTGACGGTTCCGCAGCCCGGTGAGTGAGTCGCGTTCGGCCATGCGCCGCAACAACGACTCCTGGGCCTTCCGATCGGAGATGTCGCGCAGGACGACCGCGAACAGGCCGTCGACTTCGACGACGACGGCCGACGCGTCGAGCATCCGGCCGTTGCGAGCAAGCACTTGGACGTCACCGGTCCAGGTCCCGCGCGCCTCGGCCGCCGTGTAGGCGATCTCCGGCAACAGGTCGACTACGTCGGCGAGTCCCGACGCCGCGGCGTTGGCCTCCACGACGACACCCCGCCGGTCGACCCACAGGACGAAGTCGGAGGTGCGATCCAGCAACGCCTCGAGGCGCGCCGGGTCTCGCACGACCGCCGCTAGCCGATGCCGGCGAGCATGCCGCCGCCGTCGATGACCAGCGTCTGGCCGGTAAGCCACGACGCCGCGTCGGAGGCGAGGAATACGGCGGCGCCCGCGATGTCCTCCGGCTCGCCGAGCCGTTTCATCGGGAACCGCTTGGCGATGGCGTCCTCGCCCGCTTCCCAGAGCGCACGGGCGAAGTCGGTCTTCACCAGTCCCGGTGCCAAGCAGTTCACGCGAACGTCGGGTGCCAGCTCCACGGCGAGGTGGCGCGTTAGGTGAATCACGCCCGCCTTGGTGACGTTGTAGTAGCCGATCGAGGGCGACACGCCGTAGCCGCCGACCGACGCGATGTTGATGATGCTGCCGGGGCGATCGGCGCCGAGGCCCGCTTGTTTGGCCCGGCTGCTCCACATCAGCGGGCCCCACAAGTTGACCTGCGTCGTCTTATCGGCCCGTCCTTGGTCGATCGTGGTTATCGGACCCATGTGCGGGTTCGTCGCCGCGTTGTTGACGAGGATGTCGAGCCCGCCGAAGTGCTCGACGGTGGCAGCGATGCACGCGGCGGCCGACGCTTCGTCGCCCGCGTTGGCCGCGTACCACGCGATGTCGTCACCGCCGATTTCGTCGGCCGCGACTTTGAGGTTCTCCTCCTTGCGGGACGAGATCATCACCTTGGCGCCCGACGCGACCATCGCCGCCGCGATCGCCTTGCCGATCCCCTTCGATCCGCCGGTGACCAGCGCCACCCGCCCGTCGAGCCTGATGTCCATGCAGCAACCCTAGATTGATGACGTGAACGCGTTGGCGGAGGAGACCAGCCCCTACCTCCGACAGCACAAGGACAATCCCGTCGATTGGCACACCTGGGGTGAGGTCGCCTTCGCCAAGGCGGCGGCCGAGGACAAACCGATCCTTCTCTCGGTCGGCTACTCGGCGTGTCACTGGTGTCACGTGATGGCCCATGAGTCCTTCGAGGACGTCGCCACCGCCGGTGTGATGAACGAACTGTTCGTCAACGTCAAGGTCGACCGCGAGGAACGACCCGACGTCGACGCTGTCTACATGGAAGCCGTACAGGCCATGACGGGCCGCGGCGGCTGGCCGATGACGGTGTTCCTCACGCCCGACGGTCGCCCGTTCTTCGGCGGTACGTACTACCCGCCCGAGCGCCGCCACGGCATGCCGAGCTTCACCGACGTACTGCTCGCGATCCGCGACGCGTGGGCCGATCGTCGCGACGCGGTCGTCGAGCAAGCCAGCGAGCTGGCCGCCGCCATCGAGTCGCGCACGCAGCTCGCGGCGCCGTCCGGCGAACCGCACCTCGGCGTCGAGCTGCTCGAGGGCGCGTACGGCGTCCTCCGCGCCCAACACGACGACGAGTGGGGCGGGTTCGGCGGGGCGCCCAAGTTCCCGCAGCCGTCGATGCTCGACCTGCTGCTGCGCGCCCACGTGCACAACGGCGCGGCCGAGACGCTGGGCATGGTCACGACGTCACTCGACGCCATGGCGTCGGGCGGCATCTACGACCATCTCGGCGGTGGGTTCGCCCGGTACTCGGTCGACGGCCAGTGGCTCGTGCCGCATTTCGAGAAGATGCTGTACGACCAGGCCGGCCTCACTCGGTTGTACCTCCGCGCCTGGCAGGTAACCGGCGAGCCCCGCTTCCGCCAGGTCGTCGACGAGACCATCGCCTACGTGTTGCGCGATCTGCGCGATCCGCGCGGCGGGCTGTACTCGGCCGAGGACGCCGACTCCGAAGGCGAGGAGGGCCGCTTCTATGTGTGGTCGCTCGCCGATGTCGAGCGAGTCGGCGGCGCGGCCGCGGTCGACTGGTACGGCGTGACGGACGGCGGCAACTTCGAGGGCGCCAACATCCTCAACCGGTCGGTGCGGGGCGACCTCCTACGGCCCGAGGATGTGGAAGCGGCGCGCCAGCGACTGTTCGCCGCCCGCACCGAGCGCGTGCGGCCCGGTCTCGACGACAAGGTGCTCACCGAATGGAACGCCATGTTCCTGTCGACGCTGGCCGAGGCGGCGGGCGCCACCCAGACCGGAGAATGGCGCGACGCGGCAACGGAGATCGGCGAGTTCCTCCTGCGCGAGCTGCGCGACAGCAGCGGCCGCTGGCTGCGGTCGTGGCAGGACGGCCGGGCCAAGCAGCCCGCGTTCGCCGCCGACTTCGCCTGGCTCGTCGACGCCTTCACCCGCCTGGGCGAGCTGACCGGCGAGGCGAAATGGATCGCCGAGGCCCGCGCCACGGCCGACGCCCTCCTCGACCTGTTCTGGGACGACGCCCGCGGCGGCCTCTTCACGACCGGCCGTGACGGCGAGCGCCTGATTGTGCGGTCGAAGGACCTGTTCGACGGGGCCACGCCGTCGGCCAACTCGGTGGCCGCAGTTGCCCTCGTCCGCCTCGGCGCCCTCACGGGCGCGGCCCGCTATACCGAGGCCGCACGCGGCATTCTCACGCTCCTCTACGAGCCCATGGCCCACCACCCGACCGCCTTCACGCACGCACTAGCTGCCGTCGACCTGCTGGTGTCGGGCATCGACGAGATTGCGGTCATCGGGAGCCGACCGGACCTGGTGGCCGAGGTGCAGCGCGCCTACCGGCCCAACGCGGTACTCGCTTTCGGCGAGCCGTACGACTCGCCGCTGTGGCAAGACCGCACCGATGGCATGGCGTACGTGTGCCGCCACTACGCGTGCAAGCTGCCCGCGGCAACCGTCGAGGAACTGCGCGAACAGCTCGCGTAACCGCGACCATCCACCAAATTCGTTCACAAACGAATCAGCATTGTGTACGTGGCGGTGGAGGCACTCCGGCTCGCGCGGACCGAGTTGCTGGTGCTCGCAGTAGGCGGTGGGGCGCTGGCAGCAGTCGACATGAACACTGGCGGGCTCGTGCGCGCCCCGCTTCCCGGCGACTGCGCGCTGGCGCCGTATGACATTGCGACGGCGGCGCTCGCCGATGTCGAGAATCCCGACCCAGCCCAACCCGATGCCTTCGAATTGACCGAGCCCCTCGAGTTGGCCGGCCGCATTCGCGGTCGTAAGGCCGAGCGCTACATCCGGCCGCTGCTCCATCCCACGGACGAGCCCCTGCTCGGCCTCGTCACCGCGGCCGTCCCCTACTGGACGCTCTGCGGGGACCGGCCGTCGGTCGCGGTGGTCGACACCGGCGGCTCGATCGAGATAATTCGCCACGCTCGGCGGTTGCACTGCTTCTTCGAGTGGCGCGGCAGCGTTATCGACCTCCCGGTCGTCGACCGCCGGGTCAGCATCTCGATGGCCCAGCGCGGCCAGCAGACGCTTCGGTTGCGCCGCCGCTTCGTCGTCGCCCTCACCCCGCCGTATGAGGGCAACTGCTACAAGGTCGTCGCCGGGCTCCTGCCTCGCGGTTAAGCGGCGGGCAGGTCAGCGAGGATCGAGCGGAAGCGATCGGTGCGGAGCGTTTCCGCCGTCGCGTCGTACGCGGCCTGGGCGACCGCTTGCAAACCGGTGGGCCGCATGAAGTTGAGTCCATGGACGCGCAACTCGGCGGCCGACGGGCGGAGCAGCAACACCTCAGCGTGCTTGCGCCGTGCCGCGGCAACTTCGCCTGACAGCTGACGCGCCGGCAGGCGACGGACGAGCTGCCCCAGCGGCCCCGGCGGGACACCCGTGTCGAACGCCATCGGCGCGACGCCGATGATGACGTCGCACTCAGCCTTGGCCGCCAGATCGAGGTTGGTCGTCGAACGAGCGCCGCCGTCGACGAGCACGCGCTTGCCGACGCGGATGGGCTCGTACACGCCAGGGATCGCGCACGACGCCAGCACCGCGCGCGGCAGGGGCATCTTGGGCGCCCGCTCGCGTCCGAGGACAATGCGCCGCCCGCTGACGATGTCGACGGTGCAAAGCCACAGCGGGAGGTCGGGCCACGCGTCGGGCAATTCGTCGGCGAACCGGCGACGGCCTTCGGCCATCGTGAACAACCCACCAGGGAACACGCGCCGGAGAACTTCGGGAACTTGTAGCGGCCACGGCAGGATCGACCGGCCGAGAACGAACGCCGAGCCGACGCCGCGCCGAACCGCGTCGACGGGCGAGGTGAACCGCGGCGAAAGAATCTCCGGCGTCTCGGCCCGACCACCCGATAAGTCCGACGCCAGCGCCCAGAAGTCCTCGGTGGTCCAACCGGTGCGTAGGTACGCGCCGATGACACTGCCGGCGCTGGTACCAATGATTACGTCGGCGCGATTGGGAACGAAGCCGGCCTCGACTTCGAGGGCGCGCAGCACGCCGGCGTGGTACGCCATGCCGACGGTTCCGCCCGCGCCGAGGACGAGCCCGATCTTCACGTGGGCGCGGTGAGGATTACTTGCCGACGGAGCCGGCGGCCAGATCTTCAGCCATGGCCCAGCCGAACGCGATGAGGTAGTCGCCTCGCTTCAGCTTGAGCGGCTTGAAGAATGCAGCCACGTCGGCATCGATTGCCTCAGGCTTGAGCGACTCGTGGTCGAGCGACCCACACACGTCGCCTTCGCCGGTGACGATGAATGTGCGGTCGTCGATGCGGTTCTCGGCGCCGAAGCGCTTGGCCAACCGGCGGCCCCACGCCCGCTCTTCGCCACTCGACTTGTGGCCCGGCCGCGGCACAACGTCCTCGAGACCCTTGAAGGCCTGGAAGCCCGACGGATCGATGAACTTGGTGCCGATGAGGACGTCCTCATCGGGGAAGGCGAGAACGGCGCGGCGGTACTGGTCGGCCATCATCGCCTTGAGCGCGGCGTCGCGCTTGGAGCCGCGCTTCACCGAAGCCAGGCCAACGAGGAGGCAGGGCGTGCCACCGATCCGCTCCAGCGTGCAGAACGAGAAGGCGCACAGCTTGTTGCCCTCACGGGCCTGGGAAATCAAAACCCACTCGTCGCGCTGCTTGGAGAGAAGGCCGACTTCGTAGCCAGCGGGCCCCTCAGCGCAGATGTCGGCCATCTCGGCCAACTCGGCGTCGCCCAGAGCAGTGCAGTCCTTGGTCTCGACCGTGATCGCCATATCGCAGCAAGTTTATTGGAAATTTGGGAACGTGTTCCAAGCCGGGGGTCGCGGCAAGGCGCGCGAGTCAGGCCAGAAGCGCGTTCGGACCCAGAAGCACGCGGACTTCTGCTAGGAGCCCGTTGCGGGCATCCACGTTGAATTCCGAGGGCAATCGCAGGATCTTCTCGCCGACATGCAGCAGCACCGGACACGGGCCCGGGTGCTCAGTGAGGACCTTCTTGAGCGAGGAAACGGTGGATTCGGTGAGGCGTGACAGCGGGAGGCTGAGCCGCACCGGTCGTATCTCGTCATCGAGGACGACGTCGGGTCGCTTGATCTCGAGGGCCACCAGCTTGGGCTGATCGTCACGAAAATCGAGGCGGCCCTTGACGCAGACGATCGCGTCATCGGCCAGCGTGGGCCCGTATTCGTGCATCGTCTTCGGGAAGATCCACACGTCGATCGTCGACTGGAGATCCTCGAGGGTGAACGTCGCCATCAGCTCGCCCCGCTTGGTGTAACGGCGGTTGAGCGCGGTGATCACGCCGGCGACGACGGCGACTTCGCCCTCGCGCTTCTCGCGCGCTTCGGCGACGGTGGTCTCCGCGTGTTGCTTCAGCGCCCGCTCGGCGCCGAGCAGCGGATGGTCGGAGATGTACAGCCCGAGCATCTCTTTCTCGAAGGCCAGCTTGGGCGCCTTGTCGAACTCGACGTCGGGAATCGCGATACGCGCGTCGTCGAACGCGACTTCGGGTGCGCTGCCGAACAGGTCGAACTGGCCCTCGGCCTCGCGCCGACGCCGTTCGAGTACGCGGTCGACGATCTGCTCGAACACCTGGCACATGCCCTTGCGCGGGTGGGCCATGGCGTCGAAGGCGCCGCCCTTGATCAGCGACTCGACGGTTCGCTTGTTGAGGACCATGGGGTCGACCCGTTCGCAGAAGTCGTAGAAGTCGGTGAACGGGCCGTTGGCTTCGCGCTCGGCGACGATGTGCGTGACGAGGCCGCTCCCCACGTTGCGGATCGCGGACAGCCCGAACGGGATCGTGTCGCCCCGCGCGATGAAGTCGGAGTCCGACACGTTGACGTCGGGCACCAGGACCCGAACGCCCATCGCCCGGCACTCGGCCAGGTAGACGGCGGTCTTGTCCTTGTCGTCCTTGACCGACGTGAGCAGCGCGGCGAAGTACTCGACCGGATAGTGCGCCTTGAGCCACGCGGTCTGGAACGCGATGTAGCCGTAGCAATACGCGTGGGACTTCGGGAACGCGTAGTCGGCGAAGGGCTCGATGACGTCGAAGAGCTTGGTGCCGATCTGCTCCGTGTACCCGGTCTTGACCACGCTCTCGACGAACCGCGCCCGCTCGGTGGCCATGAGCGAGCGCACCTTCTTGGCGCACGCCTTGCGAAGGTCGTCGGCTTCTTCGAGCGAATAGCCGGCGAACTTCTGGGCGACCCGCATCAGGGACTCTTGGTAGATCATCAGCCCCTGTGTGTCGGCCAGCACCTCCTCGAGATCGGGATGGAGGTAGGTGACGGCTTGCCGGCCGTTCTTCCGGTCGGCGTAGTCGTTGTGCATGTTGGCCGCCATCGGACCGGGCCGGTACAGCGCGACGAGCGCGGCGATGTCGTCGAAGCTCGTTGGTGCCAGCGATCGCATCAGCGAGCGCATGGGCCCGCCCTCGAGTTGGAACACGCCGATCGAGTCGCCCTTGCGAAGCATGGCGAGCGGCTTGTCGTCGTCGAGCGGGACGGAGTCGATGTCAGGACGCTGACCGGTGGACAGCTCGATGAGGTCGAGAGCGCGCTCGATCACCGAGAGGTTGCGCAGCCCGAGGAAGTCCATCTTGAGCAACCCGAGGCTGTCGACGCCGTGCATTTCGTACTGGGTGACGATCGGCGCACTCTCCGGCGTGCCGCCCGGCTCGGGCTTGCGCTGCACGGGGAGGTACTCGGTGAGCGGCTTGCGCGTAATTACGACGGCGGCGGCGTGGATGCCGTCCTGGCGGCGCAGCCCTTCGAGACCCCGCGCCACTTCCATCACCTTCTTGGCGTCGGGATCGGCGTTGTACATCTCGCGCAGATCGGTGGCCGCCTTGTACCCGTCCTCGTAGCCCTCGGTCTTGTCGAGGCACGCGTGCAGCGGCGTATCGCGGCCCATCACCAGCGGCGGCATCGCCTTGGCGATGCGGTCGCCGACTTGGTACGGGTAGCCGAGGACGCGCGCCGCGTCGCGCACGGCAGCCCGGGCCTTGATCGTCGAGAACGTGACGACTTGGGCAACGTGATCGGAGCCGTAGCGCTCGGCCGCGTAGCGGATCAGGTCACCGCGGTAGCGCTCGTCGAAGTCCATGTCGATGTCGGGCATCGACTTGCGGCCCGGGTTGAGGAAGCGCTCGAAGATCAGCCCGTACTGCAACGGATCGAGGTCGACGATTCGCAGCGCGTAGGCGACGCAGCTGCCCGCCGACGAACCGCGACCCGGCCCGACGCGAATGCGGTGCTCGCGCGCGTAACGGATGAGGTCCCACACGACGAGGAAGTAGCCCTCGAAGCCCATGTCGCCGATGACACCGAGCTCGTACTCGAGCCGTTGGGCAACGGCGTCGGGGATGGGATCGCCGTAGCGCTCGCGCGCGCCGGTGTAGGTGAGGTGGCGCAAGTACTCATCGGGCGACGTGAAGCCGGCGGGCAGCGGGAAGTCGGGCAACTCGACGTTGCCGAACTCGATCTCGACGTTGGCCCGCTCGGCGATCAACAGCGAGCTGTCGCACGCCTCCGGCAGCTCGGCGAACACGGTGCGCATCTCCGCCGCGGTCTTCAAGTAGAAGTCGTGGCTGTCGAGCTTGAAGCGGTTCGGGTCGTCGAGCGACGAACCGGTCTGCACACACAGCAGCGCGTCGTGGGCGAGCGCGTCTTCCTTCTTCGTGTAGTGGCAGTCGTTCGTCGCCAGCAGCGGCGCGTTGAGCTTGCGCGCGATCTCGACGAGCTGCGGGTTGGTGCGCCGCTGTTGCGGGATCCCGTGGTCCTGCAACTCGATGAAGGTGTTGTCGCGCCCGAATATGTCCTGCAGCCGGCCGGCGAGCTTGGCCGCGCCCACGGGGTCGTCGCGCAACAGCGCTTGGTTGACGACGCCACCGAGGCAACCACTCGATGCGATGACGCCCTTCGAGTACTTCTCGAGCAGCTCCCAGTCGCAGTTATGGATCGCGAAGTCAGAAACGTATGAGTGATCATCCTCAACTTCGATGTTGTAAACGAGCCCGCTGTACTGGCGGACGAGGACGTCACCGATCGGCTTGTAGACGTATGCGTCGTCGGAGAGGGTGCGGCGAAACTTGAGCGGCCGTCGAGGCGAATAGTTGCTCCGGTACTGCGTCGCGTGCTCTTCGGCTGGCAGCTCTTGGTCGGTGACACATGCGAAGTCCCCGCGCAAGGTCGCTTGCAGCATCCTCATTTGCCACGCAAGGTTTTTCGATGTCTGGGTGAAGATGATCGTGTCTGGTTTAATGGAGCCATCGCCGTCTAGAACGGCGTCGACGAGTCCTTGCTGGAACTCGCGCGGACTCTCGAACACGAACTCCGGAAGTCGCTTGTTGCGCGCCCCAGTGCCGCACAGCGCGGCGAGCAACTCCGCGAGAATTGAGGAGTAACACCTAACGGTGACGCCCTGATACCCGGGGCGATCGTCGCGCTTTTGCAACGAAACCGACTTGCCAGTCAGCTTCTCCGCCATCACCGTGCAACGGTCGATCAGGTCCTGCTCGGCACTGTGGAAAGTCCAGCACGCAGAGTTCCGGTCCTTGTGCCCCTCCGCGACATACAACCCGATGAAGTAGCCAAGGTCGTAGTCGAGGGGAAGGACTTCGGGAAGTTGCGCGTAATGGTGGGTCGGGCCGATTCTTCTGCGGTCGGCCGTCGTTGAAAAGAAGCCTGGTCGATGTTCCGCGGGCGCCCAACGAACGAATTCCTGCGGTTTGATGTGGTCGATCGCCGCAGCGTCTGAGGCGACCTTCGGCAAACACGCCCAGCTGTTCCAGTTGCGAACACTCTCGGAAGGCGACGGTCGTCCGGGCTTTAAGTCCTTCGCTTCAACCCAGTCGTGCGATCCGTCAGCGGATCGAACCAAAACTGGGTGCTCATCGGTCATCCAGGTGACTCGCTCGTAGCGTCCAGCCAAGCGGACGCCGTACACATCGCCCTCGTGATGCCGCGACATCACTTGCATGACTTTGCGGAAACGGCCTTTGTGAGTCAGTACCTCGTCCCCAACCGCAACGTCGGCAATCGCCTTGACGCCATCGCGCGTGACAATTTCTTGTCGCGGCAACAAACATCTGGGTTTGTAATAGAAACCTTCGAGGTACGCGGCGCTCGAGAGCTTCATGAGGTTGTGGTAGCCCTCGGTTGACTCGGCGAGCAGCGTCAGGTGGTAGTAGAGCTTCTCGCCTTCGCCGCCGTCGCCACCGGTGTCATCGACGCGACCGCGGCGCACTGGTCGCTCGGTGCGGCTCTCCGCCGCTTGGTACGCCTCGATGCCGATGATCGGCTTGATCCCGGCGTTCTTGGCCGCCTTGTAGAAGTCGAGGACGCCGTACATGTTGCCGTGATCGGTGATTCCGATCGCCGGCTGGCCGTCAGCCACCGCAGCGGCGATGACCTCATCGATCCGGGCCGCGCCGTCCAGCATCGAGAATTCTGAATGGGTGTGGAGGTGCGTGAAGCTATCCCCCACCGCTCAATGCCCTCCTTCTGTCCACAGGCCCCTGTGGACGAACTACACCCGTGTGATTCGTCGACCTTAGCGCGCCGGTGGGCGGTCCGATAGGCCCCTCGGACCGACGTGTCGGTGCCAGAGCAACGGAAATCGCAACCTCACACCGACACGTCGGCGTGGGGGTTAGAGGTACGTGCCTGGGGCGGGTGGGGTGCCGTCTTCGCCGGCGGGGAGGGCCCGGCGGCGCATGTCTTCGAGCTGGGCTCGGGCGGCCATTTGCTGGGCGAAGAGCGTGGCCTGGATGCCGTGGAACAGGCCCTCGAGCCACCCGACGAGCTGCGCCTGGGCGACGCGCAGCTCGGCGTCGCTGGGCGAACCGTCGCTGTCGAAGGGCGAGGCCAGCCGGTCCAGCTCGTCGCGCAGGTCAGGCGAGAGCCCGTCGGCCAGTTCCTTCACCGACGTGGCGTAGATCTCGCGCATCCGCGCCCTGCTCTTGTCGTCGAGCGGTGCGTGCCGGACCTCTTCGAGCAGCTGCTTGATCATCGAGCCGATGCGCAGCACCTTGGCGGGCTGCTCGACCGTTTCGAGGTTCGCAGCTCCGCCCGCATCGCCGTCGAGTTCGGGCGCCGTGACGATTTCAGGTTGTTCGGGGAGATCCGCCATCGCGCTTTACCATAGGTCTGTGAAGGTCTCTACCCGGGGCGACTACGCGAGCCGCGCCCTGTTGTCCCTCGCCCTTCACGACGAGGCATCGGGGCCGACGTCGGTGCGCGACATCGCCGATCGGACCGGACTCCCCCAGCCGTACCTGGAACAGATCCTGCTCGCCCTAAAAGGCGCGGGACTCGTGCGCTCCAAGCGCGGCGTCGGGGGCGGGTATGTGCTCGCCCACCCGCCCGACGAGATCACGCTCGGCCAGATCATCAGCGCGGTCGACGGGCCCATCGTGGCCGGTGACTTCGGCGAACCGCACCAGGACGGCGCATGCGACCACGAGGGCCAGTGCGTGCTGCTTGCGGTGTGGGCCGACGTCGGCGGCCACATGCGGAGCCACCTCGATTCCTTTACGCTCGCCGACATGGTCAAGCGGGCCCGCGGCACCGTTACTGCGCCGCTCGCGCCTTTGTCCTGACCCCCTCGAGATCGGCGGGCAGCGCCGACTCGAATGCACACGGCTCCCCCGATATCGGGTGGTCGAAGCCCAACTCGTACGCGTGCAGGAACGGCCGACGGAGGCCGAAGGCCCGGCCGCCGCGATACCGGCTGTCGCCGGCAACGGCGTGACCGATCGCCGCCAGATGCACGCGGATCTGGTGGGTGCGGCCCGTGTCGAGCTTGCACTCGACCAGCGTCGACGGCGGCTCAGTCGTGAATCGCTCGATCACCTTGTAGTTGGTGCGCGCTTCGCGCCCGCCGGCGGCGACGGTCATCCGCGTGCGATCGCGGTTCGACCGCCCGAGCGGGGCGTCGATGATCCCTGCTTCGTGGGCGACCTCACCGAGCACGAGCGCGAGGTAGCGCCGATCGACGGTGCGCGCCTGCAGTTGGGCGACGAGGATCGCGGCCACATCGGGCGTGCGGGCAACCATGAGCAGCCCCGACGTCTCCTTGTCGAGTCGGTGCACGATTCCCGGCCGGTCGGGGTCGGGCCAGTCGTGGTTCGCAATGTCCGCGAAGCGGGCGAGCAACCCGTGCACGAGCGTCGCCGACCTCACGCCGGCGCCCGGATGCACGACGACGCCGGCCGGCTTGTCGACGACGATCACCGCGTCATCGGCGTGCACGACCTCGAACGGCACATCGGCGTCGGGCTCCAACACCACCTCGGCGACCACTGGGACAGTGACGTCGAGGGTCTCGCCGGCGACGACGCGCCGGCTGCGCGTGGTGACGATCACGCCGTTCACGGCGATCGCGCCGCTGGCGACGAGATCGGCGACCTCCGAACGCGGCAACCCGGTGAAGAGGGCAACGACGCGGTCGACCCGGTCGCCGGCGACTGCTTCGGGGATAACGACGTGCATCCGATTACGCGGTCGCGCGCCGGCTACTGAGCACAAGCAACACCGCGCCGACGACGACGGCGGCGTCGGCCACGTTCCACACCGGCCACCAACGAAGATCGATGAAGTCGATGACCGCACCGTGGTTGCCACGGAAGAAGCGGTCCACGAGGTTGCCGGCGGCCCCACCGATCACGAGACCCATCGACACGATGCCGAGGCGAGTCGTGATCGATCGCGACACGCCGACCAACGCGATGAGCACGATCACCGCTACGGCGGTGATGAACGGCGTCAACCCTTGTGCCGAGCTGAACGCGGCGCCCGAGTTGTACGTGAGGTTGAGCCAGAGCGTCCATACCACGTGGATCGGCCCATCGGCGAGCGCCCGCTCGGCCCACGTCTTGGTGACCTGGTCGAGAGCGATGACGGCGACGGCGACGCCAGCGATCGTGGCCGTCCGCCGGTCGGTCAGCGCCGCGAGAGCCCCCCGCTCTTGCACGCGATGCACAGGCGGGCCTGCGGGATCGCCCTGAGGCGAGCCTTGGGAATCTGCTGACCGCACCGTTCGCACGCGCCGTAGGTGCCGGCCGTGATCTTGGCCAGCGCGTGGTCGACCTCCTCGACCTCGGTCTGGGCCTGCATCGACAGCGCCAGGTCGCGCTCGCGGTCGATTGCGGTCGTTGTGCCCTCGCCCGACTCCTCGTCGAACTGCACGTCGCCCGGCTCCATCTCGGCCGCCATCTGATCGGCTTCGGCGCGCAACTCCTGCGCCTGTTCGACGTGACGGGTCCGCTCCTCGAGGAGCAGCGCCTGCTGCTCGAGGACGAACTTGTCGAGAACGAACTTCTTCTTCGGCGCGGGCTTGGGCGGCGCGGCCGGCGCCTTCTTGGCCGCGACGGGCGCCTTCTTCGCCGGAGCCGGTGCCTTTTTGGCCACCACCTTCTTGGCCGGAGCCGGCGCGGCCTTCTTCGCCACCACTTTCTTCACCGGCGCGGCCTTCTCTGTTGCCGGCGCGCCTCCGGCACGACGCGCCACCGTCTTGGTAGGCGTCGCCTTCTTCGTCGCAGCCTTCTTGGCCGGCGTCGCCTTGGTTGCTCGCGGCATGCAAGTCCTTCCGAAAAGAGCGGGGGAAGATACCACGGTCTACGACTCGTGCCGCGGTACCCCGACTAGTGATCGGGCGGACGAACGTTCCAGGCGGGCCCGGCATTCCCGGTCCCGTCCAGAGCAGTCGCGAGCAGGTGGCGGGCGTCGTCGGCCTCGATCCCGGTGACTTTGACCCGCTTCGTGCGGCTTGACTGGCCCTGGGTGAGCTCGACCTGATCCGCCTTGACCCCGAACAACTCGGCGACGAACGCCAGACAGGCGTCGTTGGCCTTGCCTCCCGTCGGCGGCGCCGCGACTTTGAGCTTGAGCGCATCGCCGTGACGGCCCACGGCCGCGGTCCGACCCGCGCCGGGCTGCACGTGGAGGCGCAAAACCACGTCGCCCTCGCTCGTTATGTCGAATAGGTCGCCAGACACCGCCCGTACTGTATGGCGATGCCGTTCGCCGGACTGGCTGATAAGCCGAATCACAACGAGCTCGAGCTCGCCATCCTCGAGCTTTGGGACCGAGAGCAGACATTTGGGGCATTGCGCGCGCTGAACGCCGACGGACCGCGGTTCAGCTTCATCGACGGCCCCGTGACGGCGAACAAGACGCTCGGCGTCCACACGGCGTGGGGGCGGACGCTCAAGGACGCCTTCCAGCGCTACAAGGCGCTCCGTGGCCACCACCAGCGCTACCAGAACGGGTTCGACTGCCAGGGCCTCTGGATCGAGGTGGGCGTCGAGCGGGATCTCGGGCTGAACTCGAAGCGGGAGATCGAGGAGTACGGCCTCGAGGAATTCGCCCGCAAGTGCCGAGCGGTCGTCGAGTGGTCCTCGGCCGAGCTGACCAAGGGCTCGATCCGCCTCGGCCAGTGGATGGACTGGGGCACCGACTACTTCACGTTCTCCGACACGAACATCGAATACATCTGGCGGTTCCTCAAGATCGTGCACGAGCGCGGTTGGCTGTATCGGGGCCACCGGGCGACCGAGTGGTGCCCGCGGTGCGGCACGTCGATCTCCGCCCACGAGCTGGCCGGGAGCTACATCGACCGGGAGGACCCGTCGCTGACCGTCCGCTTCCCGTTGCTCGACCGGCCGGGCGAGGCCGTCGTCATCTGGACCACGACCCCGTGGACGCTGCCGGCCAACGTGGCCGCCGCGGTGCATCCGGAGGCTGACTACGGACGGCGCGCCAACGGCGACTGGGTTGCCGTCGCCCGAGGGGGCACCGGGGCCGCCTTCGAGGAGACCAGGAAGGGCAGCGAGCTCGCCGGGTGGCGCTACCGCGGACCGTTCGACGCGCTCGGGCCCGGCGGCGAGGTCGAGCACCGCGTCATCCCGTGGGACGAAGTGTCGCTCGACGAGGGCACCGGCATCGTGCACATCGCGCCGGGCTGCGGCACCGAGGACTTCGAGCTGAGCAAAGTCCACGACCTCCCCGTACTCACGCCGGTCGACGAAGCCGGGCGGTTCTTCGAAGCGTACGGCTGGCTCGACGGGCGGCTCGCCCACGACGCGGCCGACGACATCATCGAGGACCTGCGCAAGCGCGAGATCCTCGTCGACGCCGGCACCATCACCCACCGCTATCCAGAGTGCTGGCGCTGTCACACGCCGCTCATCTTCCGCATCTCCGACGACTGGTTCATCGCCGTCAACGAAATCCGCCAGCCGATGCGCGACGCCAACGCCACGGTGGAGTGGACCCCCGAGTACATGGGCAAGCGCATGGACGACTGGCTCGTCAACATGGCCGACTGGAACATCTCGCGGCGCCGCTACTACGGCTTGCCGCTGCCGTTCTATCCGTGCAGTTGCGGGCACACCACGATCGTCGGATCGCGCGCCGAGCTGGCCGAGTTGGCCACCGAGCCGCTCGACGGACTCGAGGAATTGCGCCGCCCGTGGATCGATCGCGTCGACATCCGGTGCACCGAGTGTGGCGAAGTCGTCCGCCGCATCACCGAGGTCGGCGACGTGTGGCTCGACGCCGGCATCGTTCCGTTCTCGACGCTCGGATGGGAGCACCCCACCTATATCGCCGAGGGCTACGCCACCGGCGCGGCCAAAGGGCTCACGACCGCGGACCTCCCCGATCACGCGTACTGGGAGCAGTGGTTCCCGGCCGACTGGGTGTCGGAGATGCGCGAGCAGATTCGCCTGTGGTTCTACTCGCAGCTCTTCATGTCGGTCGCGCTCACCGGACGGGCGCCGTACCGCAAGGTCCTCGGCTACGAAAAGCTGCTCGACGAGACCGGGCGGGAGATGCACGGGTCGTGGGGCAACATGATCGACGCCGACGAGGCGTTCGCTCGCATGGGTGCCGACGTGATGCGGTGGCAGTACTGCATGCAGCCGCCGAGCCAGAACCTGCTGTTCGGCTTCGGTTCGGGCCAAGAGGTTCAGCGCAAGCTGCTCACGCTCTGGAACACCGCGTCGTTCTTCATCCGCTACGCCAACATCGCCGGCTTCACGCCGTCCTATGACGACGTGCGCGAGCTGGACGGTGAGCTGGTCGGGCTCGACCGGTGGTTGGTCGCCCGCACGCGTCAACTGGTCGCCGACGCCACTGACGCGTACGAGCGCTACCTCACGGTCGACGTGCTGCGCGCCTTCGAGGCGTACGTCGACGACTTGTCGAACTGGTACGTCCGGCGCTCCCGCCGACGCTTTTGGGACGACGACGAAGTCGCGCTACGCGTGCTGTGGTCCTCACTCGTCAACGCCCTTCGTGTGATCGCTCCGGTGATGCCATTCCTCACGGAGCACCTGTGGCAGATCCTCGTGCGCGACGTCGTCGCCGATGCGCCGCCGTCGATCTTCCTCGCCGGGTGGCCCGAACTGGCCGACATCGACGATGCGCTCTTGTCAGAGGTGGCCACGATGCGTGAGGTCGTCGAGCTCGGCCGTCGGGCCCGCACCGAATCGAAGATCAGGAACCGCCAGCCACTGCGTCGCTTGGTGGTCGAGGGGGCCGACGCGGCCCAGCCTCACGCCGAGGAGATCGCCGAGGAGCTGCGCGTGAAACACGTCGAGTTCGGTGCGATCGAGGCCACAGAACTACGCGTGCGTCCGAATCTCAAGGTGTTGGGCCCGCGACTGGGCGCCGATCTCGTCCAGGTGCGCAAGGCGCTCGACGCCGGCGAGTTCGAAGCGTTCGACGACGGCGGGTTCCGGGTCGCCGGCCACGACCTCAGCGCCGACGACGTGCTCGTCAATCGAACCGAGAAGGAAGGCTGGGCGGTGGTGTCCAACCTCGGCGTCAGCGTCGCACTGGAAACCACGTTGGACGACGAGCTTGAGCGCGAAGGTCGCGTGAACGATCTCATCCACGAGATCAACTCAAAGCGCAAGGAAGCCGGTCTGGAGATCACCGACCGGATTCACCTTCACCTGCCGGCGCGCGACGCCGACCTCTCGGACTACTTCGATCGCATCGCGTCGGAAACGCTCGCGGTGAGTGTGGACGTGTCGCCCGACGACACGTTGCGAATCGAGAAGGCTTAGCGCTTCTTCGCGGCGGCGGTCTTCTTCGCCGCGGTCTTCTTGGCCGGCGCCGCCTTCTTGGCTGCGGTCTTCTTCGCCGGTGCAGCCTTCTTGGCCGGAGCCTTCTTGGCCGCCGCTTTCTTCGGAGCGGCCTTCTTCGGAGCGGCCTTCTTCGGTGCCGGGGTCACGGTGACGCCGAGCAGCTCGTCGATGCGGACGAGGATGCTGTAGCGGCCGGACCCGGAGCGCTCACGGTCGGCGACGACCGCCAGCTCGTCGTCGTCGAGCTCGGGCAGCAACGGCAGGATCTGGTTGACGCGCAGGTCGTCGTAGTCGGCGATCGGGAACAACTCGTCGTCCGCCGCCTCGTAGTCCTCGTCGGCGTCCGCAGCGACCGACACCGCCGGCGCCGTTCCCTCTAGCTCGGCGGCGAGGGCGTCGATGCGGCGCAGGATGCTCGCACGCGCCTTGCCGTCCTCCTCGCGCGCCCGCACCTGGTCGAGCTCCTCGATGTCGAGCTCGGGCAGCAACGGCACGATCTCGCTCACCAGCAGCTGGTCGTAGTCCTCGATCGGGAACCCGTCGTCGACCGGCGCCGGGCGGGCCGCCGCCTTGGCCTCTTGCAGCACGTATTCGGTCGTGGCCGGCCCACCCGCGTCGTCGACAGCAGGCACTGCCGCGGTCGCGGGCACGACGGCCTGACGCCGATTCATGCGCGAAAACACGAGCAGCACAAGGCCCGCGGCGACGCTGCACGCGATCGAGATGTAGATCGGCAGCGTGTTCTGAGACACGAAGCCGATGATCAGCGAAAGCGCGCCCACGAACACGAGCGCAATGGTCAAGAGCAGAAGCACAGAAGCACCATCCGGGTCAGTCGAGAACGGCCGCGCATCCTAGGCGCAACCAGCGATCAGGTGGGAATCTCAGCGCCGTTGTCGTCGACGGTGTCGACGTTCGCCTCGATCGCGTCGAGGGCCCGGGTGGCGTCGATCGACGCTGCCATCCGGCGGGGACCGGGCGGCGGGCCTGCGGGCGGGCCAGATGCCGGGCGAGCAGCCCCAAACGGCGGGCCCGACATGGGGGGCGGCTGCGGCTCGCGGCGAGGCGGGGGCGGTGCGTCCTCGACCGGCGTGACGTCGACCGGCTCGGGCGCCGCCGGTTCGGGCTCATCGGCTTCGGGCGGTTCGACCGATTCCACGGCGTCGGGCGCTACCGGCGGTTCGGGTGGTTCCAGCGGCGCGGTCGGCTCTGGGGTGGTCGGCTCGGGCGCATCGGCCACGATCCGCCGCTCGCCGACGGCCGGAATGTCCAGCTTGGTAGCTGTCGGCGGCGCCGGCGGGCGCCGGGTGGTGCTGTCGACCTTGCGCACGAGGTCGGCCAGCACGTCACGGATCCGGACCCGCTCGTGCTCGACGTACTGCTGCATCGCCAAAACGTCGTCGTGCAGATGCTTGCGAGCGGTTTCGAGGCGCTCGAGATCGGACCGCAGCTGTCGCTGGGCCTCCTCGGCCAGGCGATCGGCGGTTTCCCGGGCGTCGGCGACGAGTCGAGCCGCCTCCTCCTTCGCCTCCTTCAGCGCGAGATCGGCGGTGCGCTGCGCGAGCTTGAGGGTGCGCTGTACCGCGTCCTCGCCCTCGGTGGCGGCGGCCCGGTCCGATTCGGCCTGCTCGGTGCGCGCCAACGCGTCGTCGAGCTTGGCTTGGAGGGCGGCGACGCCCTCGGCGACCCGATCGAGAAACTGGTCGACGTCGTCGACGTTGTAGCCCCGAAACGCCACCCGGAACGTGACCGCTCGTAAAGCTCGCGGTGATACGTCCATGGCGACGGATGGTAACGCGCGCCGTGGCGGTTTCGAGGGAGCCTCAGCCGCGACCGACTGCGTTGGCGAGAATCTCAATGACGAAGAACGCGACCATCGGCGAGAGGTCGAACATCCCGATGTTCGGCACCACCCGGCGCAGCGGTCCGAGCACTGGTTCGGTGATCGTGTAGACGACGTTGGCGATCGACGCCATGGCACCGCCCGGCGACACGGGGAACCAACTCAGTACGACCCGGCCCAAGATCGCGAAGGCGTAAAGGTGGAGAAGTTGCCCGATGATGTTCATTGGCTCAGCCTCGGTAGAGGCCCTGCTCCTGCAACCGTCGCTTCTCCTCGGCGGAGACTTCGACGTTGGACGGCGTGAGCAAGTAGACGCCCTTCGTCACCTGATTCATGCTGCCGTCGAGGACGTAGACGACGCCGCTGCAGAAATCGACCAAGCGCCGGCGTAGCTCGTCGGGCCGGCCTTGCAGCGTGACGATCACCGGCTGGCCCGCCTTGAACCGATCGCCGATTTCCTTGGCGTCGCCAAAGTCGGCCGGCTCGACGACGTGCACCTTGGCCGCCCGGTCCGGTGAGATCGGGCGAACCACCGACGGCTTGGGCGTGACGCTGACGAGGCCGCCGCCTTCGTCGCGCCCACCGTCGCGCGGCAGCGTACGAATCGCCGACGCCGGGTTCTGCTCGTACTGCGGCTGCTCGGCCGGGCCACGTGTGAAGCCGCGCCCCACAGCGCCCGTGGGCGCACCCATGGGCGCGTTCGTCTGCGGCACGGGCTGCGTGCCGTGCATCGCGCCTGCGGCGGGACCGATCTGCGGGTCCTCATAGGACCCGTAGTCGTCGTAATCGTCATCGACGAGGCCCAGGTAGACCATCGCCCTGCGGAAGACCGACATGGTGCTTGCCTCCTCGTAGCTGAGCCTATCGTCGCACTTCGCCATTCACGGGCCGCGGACCGAGCAGCGCCGTACCGATACGCACAATCGTCGCGCCTTCCTGCACCGCGACTTCGAGATCGGCCGACATGCCCATCGACAGCTCGCTCAACTCGAGCGTCCGGGCCAGGTCGGCCAGCGCCCGAAAGCCGGGCCGGGCCCCGTCCGGGTCGCCCAGTGGCCCGACGGTCATGAGGCCGCGAACGTCGAGCCCGAGCGCTCGGGCGTGATCGACGACGGCGGGCGCATCGGCAACAGCACAGCCGTGCTTGCCCGGCTCGCCGGTGACGTTGACCTGAATGAGCACGGCGGCGCCCGGGGCCCTCGCCGCGATGGCGGCGGCGGCGTCGTCGCGGTCGACGGCCTGCCACAGGTGCACGTGCGGGGCCAGGGCCGCCACCTTGTTGCGCTGCACCGGACCGAGGAAGTGCCACCGCACGGCCGGCGGCGCCTCGGCCGCTTTGACGACCAGCTCCTGGGCGTAGTTCTCCCCCACGTCGACGACACCGGCGTCGACGGCGGCCTGGACCGAAGCGATCGGCAACTTCTTGGTGACCGCGACGACGGTGACCCGTGCCGGATCGCCGCCGGCGGCCCGGATCCGCCCGCGAACCACCTCCAGGTTGGCGACCACGTCGGCTATCGGAGCCACGCCACCACCGCCTGACGCTCGCGTTCTTGACGGGCCCGGTGTGAGAAGAACCGATCGGCGTCGCAGGCGGTGCACGCGTCGACGACGTCCACCAGCTCAGCCCCGGCTCGCTCGAGGGCGCGGCCGACGCCCGCCGGCAGGTCCAGGGCAGGGCGGCCGGCCGGCGTGGTCGCGCGGACGATGTCGCCCAACCCGGCGGCGACCACCGCCAGGTCCTCGTCACCGAACTCGTAGCACTCGGCGTGGATGCACGGCCCCAGCACGGCCGTCACCGTCGACCCGCCGGCCGCGCGCACGGCGTCGACGGCGCGGTCGACGACGCCGGCCACCAAGCCCCGCCAACCAGCGTGCACGACCGCGATCACACCCTCGGGGGCGGCCAGTGCGATTGGAGCGCAGTCGGCGGTCAGGACGGCAAGGGCCGCCTCTCGATCGCGGGTGACGCTGGCGTCGGCGACTTCACCCGCGGCGTCGCCGGCGCCGGCGACCGCCACGACACGGTCGCCATGCACCTGGCGAATCCAACTCCACGGCCGGTCGAGCACCGCACGACGCCGGTCAGCGACGTCAGCCCGCACTTCGTGGACGTAGTCGCCGCCGTGACCCAGATCGCCCTCGGCCCGGCCGGTGAAGCGCACGCGCGCCGGACCGAGGTCGAACTGGATTACTTGAGGAAGCTGGGGACGTCGAACTCGTCGTCCTCGAGATCCATGAACTCCTCGTCGTCGCCACCGGACTCGCCGAGGCCCAACGAGGGACGGCGACGCTCGGCGCCGCCGCTGCGCTTGTCGTCCCACCGCTCGAAGCCGGCGGCGATGACGGTGATGCGCACTTCGTCGCCCATCGTGTCGTCGATGACGTTGCCGAAGATGAGGTTGACGTCGGGGTGCGCGACTTCCTGAATGATGCTCGCCGCTTCGTTGACCTCGAACAGGCCGAGATCGTTGCCGCCGGCGATGTTGAGGAGGATGCCGCGTGCGCCCTCGATCGATGCTTCGAGCAACGGACTCGTGATCGCGGCGCGGGCCGCGTTGACGGCGCGCCCTTCGCCCGACGCGGTGCCGATGCCCATGATCGCGGTACCGGCGTTGCTCATCACCATCTTCACGTCGGCGAAGTCGGTGTTGATGAGGCCCGGCGTCGTGATGAGGTCGGTGATGCCCTGCACGCC
>Ga0075428_100000246_pt1 | contig 53194 bp, 50 predicted proteins | sample RhiMetdeltSRZDD2_FD_75291 | JGI IMG/M metagenome (GOLD analysis project Ga0075428, IMG submission 75291) | Populus rhizosphere microbial communities from Tennessee, USA - Rhizosphere MetaG P. deltoides SRZDD2 | ecosystem: Host-associated > Plants > Roots > Rhizosphere > Soil | place: USA... | reverse complement strand
TGAAGGCGACGTCGACCGACCACAGCGCCGGCTACACGATCACCGGCGACTACCCGGTGTCGGCCTACGCCAACCTGACCTACAACATCAAGAACGCGAGCGGGACTGTGCTGGGCGGCGCAACCAGCGCCAGCGGGGCGATCACCGTCGAGCCGCTGCTGCCAGCAGGCGGCACGTACACGATGGAGGTCGTCAACAACTCGCCCGACCTCGCGGTCCCGTCGTTCGCCACGAGTTCGAGAATCCCGAACGCTGACGCCGACATGTCGCTGGTGCTCAAGAAGGCCGATGGCACCACGGTGGCGACCGGTACGGGAACGCGGCCCAAGTCGATCTCAGCCCCCGTCACACCGGGACCGTACGTGCTCGTCGCGACGGCGCTGCGCGGCAGCGGGACCGCCACGCTCACGGGCCAGTACCCCGGAGCCGCGGCGCGCGAGACAATCGTCTACGACGCCAATGACCACGCAACATCCATCGACGACGGCACCCAGCGCACGGACGAGACACTCGATCCGTCCGGGCGGGTCCTCCGCCGCGTCGTCACCGATGACGCCACCGCGACGGTCGTCGAGGACACTGTGTTCGGCTATGACAGCGACGCCGACGCGCCGTCGTATTCGAAGCCTACGGCCGGCGGAGCCGCGACCACATATGTGTCAGCGCCGCGGATGGGTGCAATCGACGTGGGCGGCACGGTCACCTACGAGCTGGCGAACCTGCACGGCGATGTCGTCGGCACCACTGACGCGGCGGGCGCATTCACCAGTTACGCCGATCCGGACGAGTTCGGCGTCGGGACGGTACCGGCGACCCGGCGGGGCTGGCTGGGCGACAACGACCGGTTCTCCACCGGCGGCTCGCTGGGCTTGATCCGCATGGGTGTCCGGCTCTACGAGCCGCGCCTCGGCCGCTTCCTCGAGGTCGATCCGGTCGAAGGCGGCAGCTGCAACGACTACGACTACGTCTGCGGCGACCCGATCAACGCGTTCGACCTCGGGGGCACCCACAAGTGCACGGCAAAGGAGCGGGCGACGCCGGGCCTCGCGTCATTGCACTGCGGGCCGCACCCGTCGAAGAAGCCGGCCCGAAAGCCGCCGAAACAGGCGGCGAAGAAGCCGAAGGCCGCGAAGAAACCGAAGCCGAAGTCGAACAAGGCGGGGAAGGCGGCGGTCAAGGTTGGAAAAGTCGCGTACAAGACGGGCAAGGGCTGCGTGAAAGGCGCCAGGTTCGCAGTCATTTCAGTGCCACTGAGCAAGAACGTGTTCTTGCTCGCCGCGGTGTTTGGTTGCGTCGCCGGCGCTGGCTATGAGAATTTCAAGCCCTACGGCGCGCCTGACCTCCCATGAGTGTGAAGGACAGGTATGACCGATGGTCAGCGCGCCCACTCCCGAGCGGGCGGATGGGCGCGCTGGGCGTCACGCTCGCGCTGGCCGGAGCCTTCCTAGCGATGTTCCTTGCAATTGGCGCGCCGGGAGCCGCTGTCGCCGCCACCCTCGCGGTCGCTATCCCGATCACGTACGGCGTCGCACGACTCCTGCAGGGACCCAGCGGTCGAAAGTGAAGACCGCTTGACCTTGGACATTGTCGCCGTCAGTCGGGATCCTCGTCGGGCGCAGGCGCGCCTCGAATCCACCACCACAGACCGACCGCGAACGCGAGAGGGTACGCCCACAGGTCAGCGTCGCCGCTGCCACCAGAACTTGGACCTGTCGCCGCGGCGCTGCCCGCGGCGCGTAGCGCCTCCCCGAAGGTCATCCTCCGTCGCTTCATATCCCCGATGATGCTCGATCGACGTTTACCTTGCGTCTGGGAGTTCGACGGGGAGCGCGACCATGCAGCCGCGACCTCGCGGCTCCGCCGGGTTAGACGTCGGCGCGGCGGCCCAGCACGCAGAATTCGTTGCCTTCGGGATCGGCCAGCACGACCCAGGCCTGCTCACCCTGACCGACGTCGGCGCGCGTCGCGCCGAGGCCGATCAGCCGCTCGACTTCCTCATCGCGATCGCAGCCAACGGGGCTTACGTCGAGGTGTAGCCGGTTCTTGCCCGCCTTGACCTCGGGCACCGGGACGAACACGAGCAGGAAGTCGGGGAACGGGGCGCCCGATTCGGACATCCACAACACGTCACCCTGCTCCTGCACCTGCCACCCGAGGACCTGCGACCAAAAGCCGGCCAGCGACGGCGGATCGTTGGCGTCGATGATGAGTTCGCGCAGAACGGCAGCCATGCGCGCATCGTACGGTCCTCGGAAGCGCCGCTACTGTCGATCGGATGGTCAACGCAGTGATCGTCGACGCCGTCCGCACGCCGATCGGCAAGCGCAACGGAATGCTGAGCGGCTGGCATCCAGTCGACCTGGCCGCCGAGCCCTTGCGCGCGCTGGTCGAACGCAACGACCTCGACCCCGCGCTGGTCGAGGACGTGGTGATGGGTTGCACGATGACCGTCGGCGAACAGGCGATGAACATCGGCCGCAACGCCGCGCTGGCGGCCGGGTTCCCCGACACGGTCCCCGGTACCACCGTCGACCGGCAATGCGGATCGGCCCAGCAGGCCGTGCACTTCGCGGCCCAGGCGGTCATGAGCGGGGCCATGGACGTCGTGATCGGCGCCGGCGTCGAGTCGATGACGCGCGTGCCGATCGGATCGACGACCGAGCCCGGTCCCGGCGAGGCGTACGGACCGCGCGTGCTGCAACGGTTCGACTTCATCCATCAAGGCCTGTCGGCCGAGCGCATCGCCGAGAAGTGGGGCATCTCGCGGGAAGCGATGGACCTGTTCGCCCTGTCGTCGCACGAGAAGGCGGCGCGCGCCATCGATGAGGCGCGCTTCGACAACGAGATCGTGGCCCTCCCCGACGCCACCACCGACGAGGGCGTCCGTCGCGGCGGGACGCTCGAGAAGCTCGGCGCGCTCCCGCCCGCGTTCATCGAGGGCGGCACGATCACCGCCGCCTCGTCGTCACAGATCTCCGACGGAGCCGCCGCGGTGCTCGTCATGAGTGAGGAGAAGGCGAACCAACTCGGGTTGCGCCCGCGTGCGCGCTTCGTGTCGTTCGCGGTCGCGGCGACGGATCCGGTGATCATGCTCACCGCGCCGATCCCGGCGACCACGCGCATCATCGAGAAGTCCGGACTCGGGCTCGATCAGATGGACTTGATCGAGATCAACGAGGCGTTCGCGTCTGTGGTGCTGGCGTGGGAGAAGGAGCACCACCCGGACATGGATCGGGTGAACGTCAACGGTGGCGCCATCGCCCTCGGCCACCCCACCGGGTGTAGTGGCGCTCGGTTGATGGCCACGCTGCTGAACGAGCTGGAACGGACGGGCGGCCGCTACGGCCTCCAGACCATGTGCGAGGGCGGCGGCATGGCGAACGCAACGATCATCGAACGCCTCGGGTAGGCCGCGCCGGTCCTAGGCTGCGCGACATGGCTGGGGGTGCAGGATGAGGTTGAGGATCCGGGCGCTGGTCGCGCTCGTTGCGATGTCCCTCGTGGCGGCGGGGTGCGGTGCCCGGTTCCCGAGGACGGCGGCCAACTCGTCGGGCGAGAGCGTCGCCGCGACCGAGACCGGCGACACGACTCCCGGCGCCGACACCGGCGCCGCGGGCGAGGCCACCACCGAGACCACACTCGCCGGCGCGGTGACAACGCTGGCCGGCGGGCTAACCAAGTCGACGGCCGCGGGTGGGGCCGACATCGGCCCGACCACCGGCGTCACCGCGACGACGATCAAGATCGGCTACCTGCTGCCCCTCACCGGCGCCGCGCCGGTCCCGTCGAACTTCGACAAGGGCGCCAACGTCTACTGGAACTACATCAACCAGAAGGGCGGCATCAACGGCCGCCAGATCCAAGTCGTCATCAAGGACACCAAGTCGAGCGCGCAGGTGGGCAAGGACCAGGCCAAAGCACTGGTCGAGCAAGACAAGGTGTTTGCGGTCGTCGTCCTCGACCGCCTCGAGAACCAGCAGGCGATCGGCGAATACCTCGACGCCCGCAAGGTGCCGAACATCGAGATCCAGACGCCGGCCAACCTCAAGCAGAGCCAGACCTGGACCTTCGGCGTCACCATCGACCACGGGGTGCAGGGCGCACTGATCGCCGACTACTTCGTAAAGGTGCTCGGCGTGAAGAAGGCGGCGATCGTCTACGAGGGCACGCCGGCATTGGCGCCCGGGCGCGACGCCTTCACCAAGGAGATGGGGAAACTCGGGGGCACGGTCTCGTACTCGAAGAGCATCGACGGCCAGGAGAACGACTTCTCGCAGGAAGCCCTCGGTTTGTCGAAGTCGGGCGCGGGCGCGGCCTGGCTCTACATGGCGCCGACGCCGGCCGCCAAACTCGTCAACCAAGCGCAGGCCGCCGGCTACCACCCGACGTGGTTCGCCAATTCGATCTCGTGGAACTTCGACCTGGTCTTCACCGTCGCACCGACCGCCCTGCGCGGGGCCCGGGCGTTCAGCCCGTGGCTGCCGCTCTCCGATCCGCGCACCAACACCTACAAGCAGGCGTACCGAGCGCAGACCGGGCAAGCGCCTGACGACCTCGGGATCGTCGGTTGGGGCGTGGGGACGATCGTCGGCGCCGGCCTCCGAGGCGCCGGCAAACAGCTCGGTCAGAACGGCTTCCGTATCGCCATGCAGTCGCTCAAGTTCAAGCCCGACATCTGGGCGCCGCTCAGCTTCGGGCCCAACGTTCGCGAGGGCGCCAACGTCGTCGCCGTGCTGAAGGAACAGGGCGGCCAGTGGGCGCTCGATCGCGACTTCACCGCGTCGTTCTAGGAACAGGCCGGGGCGCGATATGGGCGACCTGATCGTCGGCATCTCGAGCGGCGCGGCCTACGCGCTGATGGCGGTGGGCGTGGTGCTCATCTTCAAGTGCACGCGCGCGCTGTCGATCGCCCAGGGTGAGATCGGCGCGTTCGGGTTCTTCGTCGCGCTGCGGTGGGCGGCGCGCGGCATACCCGTGGTCGGCTGGCACATCCCGGCGTTCATGACGCTCGTGGTCGCGGTGCTGATCGCAGCCGGCATCGCCTTGATCGCCGAGCGGTTCGTGATGCGACCGCTCGTGCGGCGTCCGCCGCTCGACGCGCTCATCGCCACGCTCGGGATCGCCCTGTTCCTCGCCTTGCTCGAACTACAGGTCTTCGGGACGGCCACGCAGTACGCCACGTCGCCGGTCGGCAACTGGAAGATCGTCCTGTTCGGCGCAACGCTGGTCGCGCCCCGCGTCGTCGCCCTGTTCGTGGCCGCCGGTGTAGCCGGCGCGCTCTACGTCTTCTTCAAGCGCTCCAAGTTCGGCCTCGCCGTCCTCGCCACCGCCGGCGACCCGACGGTCGCTCGCGTGCTCGGCGTGCCCGTCAATCAGGTGTACCGCTTCGCATGGGTGGTCGGCGGCGCCCTCTCGGGCATCGCCGCCGCGCTGCTCGCACCGGCGTTCGGCGGTCTCACCCCGTTCGGTCAAACGACGTACGCGCTCCGCGCGCTGTCGGGCGCGGTGATCGGCGGCCTCGACTCGGTGTGGGGCGCCATCGCCGGCAGTCTCATCGTCGGCGTGCTCGAGTCATTGGTCGGCGCCTACGTGTCGGCCGAGGCGCGGTCAGTCGCCGTGTTCGCCGCTGTGCTGCTCGTTCTCCTCGTCCGGCCTCGAGGGTTGCTCGGTGAAACTGCCGCGGCTTGACCTGACGCCGCAGCGGATCGCCGGCCTCGTCGGCGTCGCCGTTGTCGTCATCGCGCCTCTGCTGCCCGGCGTCGAGGGCGTGCAGCTGTCGATCTTCGCCGGCGTGATCGCGACGGCGATCGCGGCGCTGTCGCTCGACGTCCTCGTCGGCCGCACCGGGCAACTGTCGCTGGCTCACGCCGCCTTCCTCGGCATCGGTGCATTCACGACGGTCAACGTCGGCGGCCGCGGTGCACCCTGGCCGGTCGCCATCCTCGGCGGCGTCGCCGCCGCCGCCCTCGCCGCGACCATCGCCGGTCTGCCGTCGCTTCGGATCCGCGGGCTTCAGATCGCGATCGTCACGCTGGCCCTGCAATACGCAACCGAGCAGTATGCGTTCAAGAACCAGACGATCACCGCAGCGAGCCAGTCGCTCGACCGACCGGGCTTCATGGGCAGCGACACTGCGCTGTACTTCTTCGCCTGCGCATTGCTGGCGCTGACCCTCATCGTTCGCTGGCGGCTGGGCGTGACTCGCGCCGGTCGCGCCCTTCTTGCCGTGCGCGACGTCGAGGGCCGGGCCAACGCGTTCGGCGTCGAGCCCGGCGCGACCAAGCTGCTCGCCTACACGATCTCCGGCGCGCTGGTTGGTCTGGGCGGCGCGCTGCTGGCGTTCAAGAACGCGCCGGGAACGCTCACGAGCCTCGACCCGTTCGTGCTGATGCGGTCGCTCCTGCTGGTGGCGATCGTGATCGTCGGCGGCACCGGATCGGGTGCCGGGATCATCGCCGCCGCGTTCTTCATCGACGGCGTCCCCCAGATCTTCGAGTCAGTCGGCGTGCCGTTCACCCACGTCAAACTCGAACTCGGGACCTACGCGCCGCTGCTATCGGCCCTGCTCCTCGTCGTCGCCATCGTCCTTCAGCCCGCCGGGATCGGCGGCGTGTTGCAAGATCGCCTCGAACGACTCCGGCGGCGCGGTCAGGACCCGCCGTCACCGCGGCCGCGGCTCGTCGACCTAGGCGCCGCGTCCGACGCCGCCGCGCACCTGCGCGACGTCCCGCGCGGCTTGTCGCTCACGATGCCCGTGCGCGCCCTGCTCGAAGCCAAGAACGTCACGGTGCGCTACGGCGGCGTCAACGCGCTCTCTGATGTCTCCCTCGAAGTCCGGCGGGGCGAGATCGTCGGGCTGATCGGCGCCAACGGGGCGGGCAAGTCGACGTTCTTCAATGCGGCGTCCGGCTTCGCGCCGACGACGGGCAGCATCCGCTACCGCGGCATCGAACTTCTCGCGAACTCACCGGCTCGGCGGACGTCGTACGGACTGGCCCGGACGTTCCAGGACATGGGCTTGGTCCGCGCCGAGACGGTGACCGAGAACCTCCTCCTCTCGCAGACCTGGTTGGCCAAGTACCCGAGCGCGGCGGGTCTCCTCGCGCTCGGTTCAACGGTGCGGGCCGAGGCGGATCTGCGCCGCCGGGCCGCCGTCGCCCTCGAGTTGTTCGGCCTCGACCACCTGGCCGGTGAGCGATTGGGCGACCTGCCGTACGGCACGATGCGAATCGTCGAGATCGCCGCCGCGGTCGCCGCCGGGCCCGACCTGCTGCTCCTCGACGAGGCCACCGCTGGGCTCGGGCCCGAGGAGGCCCATGCGTTGGGCGACCGCTTCCTCGCGCTGCGCGACGAGTTGGGCCTGACCCTTGTCGTCATCGAGCACCACGTTCCGTTGATCGCTCGCGTGTGCGACTACTGCTACTGCCTCGAGTCGGGCGTCCTCATTTCCGAGGGAACGCCGGCCAAAGTCACCGCCGATCCGAAGGTCGTCGAGTCGTTCCTCGGCCGGGCGGCGGCGGCGTCGGGGGGCGGAAAGCCGTGACGGCGGCTGCGCCCTTGCTTCACGTCGAAGGCCTCAGCTCCGGCTACGGCGCGTTACGAGTGTTGTTCGACGTGACCTTCGACGTCCCCGCCGGCGAGGTCGTCGCCTTGATGGGCTCCAATGGCGCCGGCAAGACCACGACGCTGAAGACGATCACCGGCCAGCTCAAGGTGCTCGGCGGAAGTGTTCGCCTCGACGGCGACGACATCACCGGGCTCCCGCCCGAGGCGCTGGTCCGGCGCGGCGTCGTGCTCGTACCGGAGGGCCGCGGCATGTTGCGCGACCTCACCGTCGCCCAGAACCTCGAGCTGGGCGCCTACGTCGTCGACGATCGGGCGCGCGTGAACGCCGCGTTCGAGCGGGCCTATTCGGTGTTCCCGATCCTCGCCGAACGGCGCGAGCAGAAGGCGGGCACGTTGTCCGGCGGCCAGCAGCAGATGCTCGCCATCGCCCGCGCCCTGATGAGCGATCCTCGGTTGCTGCTCGTCGACGAAGCGTCGCTCGGCCTGTCGCCGGTCATGACCGAGACCGCGTTCGACCTCATCGGCCAGGCCAACCGCGAGGCCGGCGTCACCGTGCTGATCGTCGAGCAGAACGTGCTGGCCCTCGACCTGGCCCACCGCGCCTACGTCCTCGAGCGCGGCCAGGTCATCGACGTGGCCGAAGGCGCTGCGGTGCGCTCGATGCAAGGTCGGCTCCGCGAGGCCTACCTCGGCAAAGCGGGCCGATGAGGCAGCGGCTCGTGGGCACGATGGTCGGCCTGGCCGCCGCCTCGTCGCTGATCGTCGCCGCCCGATCGGCGGCCCAAGTCCCGCCGGTCACCATCCCGTCGCTGACGACGACCATCCCGCCGCCACCGCCGCCCGCGTCGACCGCGCCGCCGGACACCATCAGCACCGACACCACCGAAGCCCCGCCCGACACGACGGAGTTGCCAACGGTTACCACCGTGGTGGCCGACGTGACCGAGCCGCTGATCGACACACCAACCACCGCGGCCCGGACCGCGCCCCTACGAACTCGTCCGGCGCTAACCAAAGTCGGTGCGCTCCGCGCCGCGTCGGTAAGCGGCGCGTACGGCATCGGCTTCGCCGGCGTGCTCGCCGTCGCCCTCGCCCTCACTCTGCTCGCCACCCTCATTCGCTCACAGCTCATCCCAGGAGGCTCACCCATGAATGCCCGACGCCGCGCCCGGCTGCTCGCCGGATCCGTCTGCCTGGCGATCGCCGCCCTCGCCGGTCTCATCGGCTACCTCAAGCTGAGTCTCGAGACCGACGTGAACCGCCAGATCCCCTACCTGGCGTCGGCGGGCATGGTCCTCGTGTTGTTGTCGGCGATCGGCGGCGCGCTCATCGTCGGCGAGCAGATGCGAACCGACACCGACCGCATCGATGAACTCGAAGCCGCCGTCCAGAAGCTGGCCGCCATGGTCGCGCCGTCGGTCGAGGCGCCCGCCCGCACCAAGCGGGCAACTACGAGTCGGCGATCCTGACGCGGTCGGCCTCGACGGCCGCGAACCACGTCGAGAGCTCGGCGTCCATGCGGGCGACGCGCGCTGGCTCGACCGCGGCCAGGTCGTGGGCCTCGCCGGGGTCGGCATCGATGTCGAACAGCTGGGCCGGCAGCGACGGGCCGATGTCGCCCGGTGGCTCGGACGCGCGCAGGATGTCGGCGTAGGCCTCGGGCCGATTCTTGCTGTCGATGTCGATCGCCAGGTCGGCCGGCGTCACGTGCATCGTCGTGGCGATGGCCGGGCGCACCAGCTTCCAGCGGCCGTCGCGCATCGCCGCGTTGCTGTGGGCGACGGGTTGGTACCGATTCCATTGCCAGAACCGCACGTCGGGGACCTGCGCCGCCTCACCCTGCAACAGTGGCAGTACGTTGACGCCGTCGAGCACCACCTCGGGAACAACCGCACCGGCGGCCGCGGCCAGGGTTGGTAGCCAGTCCGTGAAGTGCACGAGCGCGTCAACCGAGTCGCGCCGGTCGATCCCGTTGGGCCACCGCACCACCATCGGCAGTCGGACGCCGCCCTCATAGACCGACCCCTTGGCGCCGCGGTAGCCGCAGTTGAAGCGCGTCGTGCTGTAGTCGCCCTCGCCCGAGAACTGCGGGCCGTTGTCGCTCGAAAACATGACAAGCGTGTCGTCGTCGACCTCGTCGAGTACGGCTGCGATCCCCCGGTCCATGGCCCGGAGCATCCCGTAGATCGCGCTCACGCCCGACGTGAATCGGCCGGTCTCCCGGAACGGCGTGATGTCCTCGTCGGGCGCCTGGAAGGGATAGTGCGGCGCGCTGTACGCGAGGAACAGAAAGAACGGCTCGCGGCGGTGGCGGCGTATGAACGCGATCGCTTCCTCGGTCAGCACGTCAGTGAGGTAGCGGCCGTCGCTCTCACTGACCTGGCCGTTGCGATCGAGGCGCCAGGTCCAGTAGTCGGACCAGCCGCCACTGAAGCCGGCGAACTCGTCGAAGCCGCGCCGGTTCGGATGGAAGCGACCATCGAACGCGCCGTTGTGCCACTTGCCCACCAGGGCGGTCACATACCCGGCGCGTTGGAGTACGTCGCCGAGCGTCTGCTCACCCAGCGCGATGCGATCAAGCCCGCGGTGCTCGAGGGTGTCGATCGCGCCAGTGCGCTGCGGGTAGCGGCCGGTGAGCAGCGAGGCTCGGGCCGGCGCGCACACCGGCGACGCCGAGTAGTGCTGGGTGAGACACACACTGTCGTCGACGAGATGATCAAGCGTCGGCGTTTGTGAGGCGCCGTCGTTGAAGCAGCCAAAGTCGCCGTAGCCCATGTCGTCGGCGAGAATCAGCACGATGTTGGGACCCGACACCGCGTCAGTATCACCCGCTCGCACAGTGTGGTCGCTGCTCGAGGCGATCCACGCTCCCATCTACTTCGCCGACGAAGCGCGCGCCGCGCTCGACGCCGTCGGGATGAAGGGCTTCTGGATGGGTTACTTCGCGTCCCGCGCCGCCCCGATGGGCACGGTGCCCGCACCGGTCGTGACCGCGACGTTCTTCAACTTCCGGCCGTCGATGGTCGAGCGGGCTATCCCCGACGCGTGGTCGCTGGCGCCGCCGGACGCCATCCTCGCCGCTCGCTACGTCGGCGCCGACGCCATGTGGCGCCGTTTGGTGGGCGACATCGACGTCACCGAGTTGGCCGGCCTGGCTCGGCGTGCGGCCGAGGCCGCCGACCACGACGGTCGCCCGCTGTCAGCAGCCCACGCCGCCCTTGATTGGCCGGACGCGCCGCACCTCGTCCTGTGGCACGCGGCGACCGTCCTGCGCGAGCACCGGGGCGACGGCCATGTCGCCGCCTTGGTCTCCGAGGGCGTGAGCGGGTGTGCCGCGCACGTCATCGCCGCCGCGAGCGGCGCGTCTACGCGCCAGCTGCTCCAGGCCAGTCGCGGCTGGACCGACGACGAATGGGACGCGGCGGCGGCGACCGTCGCCGGTCGCGAGCTCGAGTTGCGCGCCGCGGTCGAAGCGCGCACCGACGCGCTCGCGTGGCCGCCGCTTCAGTCGCTGGGTGACGACGGCCTCGGCCGTCTGATCGAGCTGGCCGCGCCCATCGCGGCGCGAATCATGGGCGGCGGCGAGATACCGGTGCCCAACCCAATCGGGCTCGGTCGATGAGCTACGACGTCGCGCTCGCGGCGCCGCGTCAGGACACCCAGAGTTGGCGTTGCGCGAGGGGTCCGTCGGCGTAGCTGATGTGGGTGCGGCCCGAAGGATCGGTGATCACCAAGGTGGCGTCGTCTTCGAGCCGCTCGGTCCAACCGAGCTTTCGGCGTTTGTGCCATTGGTGGTGGTGACGGGTGCAGCGCAACACCGAGTTGGCCAGGCTGGTCACGCCACCCTCCTCCCACACATCGACGTGATGGGCGTCGCACCAGCTCGGCGGGCGATCGCAACCCGGCTCGCGGCAGTGGCCGTCGCGCAGGGCGATGGCGTTGAACAGATCGGGTGGCGCGGTGCGCGCCGAGCGGCCGTAGTCGAGGATCGACGAGCGGCCCTTGGCCAACACGCGGTGCAGGTTGCAATCGCACAACAGCGACTCGATCAGCGCGCCCGGGGCCACTGAGCCGGAGATGAACGTGCCGCCGGTCTCGACCTCGTCGAGATCGACCACCAGATTGAGATGCGGGCGGTGGCGCCCGCCGGCCTTGGTGGTCTGGTTGTCCAAGAAGTGCCGGCAGATGTCGACGAGGGCATCGGCCCGGCGCTGGGTCGCGGTGCGCGTCTCGGTGTCGGCGTCAGCGGCGGTGGCCAGGCGCAGGGCCGCGTCGATGACCTCGCCGCCGATGGCGTCGAAGGAGCCGCTGAGAACGCGGCGGTCCTCCGCCGTGCGCGACACCGTGAGGACCCGCACGTCGTCGGCGGGCTCGGGGCCGTCGATGAGCGCGTCGGCATGGGCCCGCCAGTGCGCCATGACGTTGATCGTCTGGGCCGCCGTCAACGGGACGAGCGTGGGCACGAGGTCGCCTTCGTGTTCGGCGAACAGCTCGAGGCGCCGGCCCTCGACCTGGGCGGGATGACCCGGACCTGACCGCTCGACAGCTCACCGGACTCCCACGCCGCGGCGGTCACCGGCAGCTGGGCGACGCGCTCGGCGACGGTCACCATCGCCTTGGCGGCACCGCCGGTCATCGTCCCGGCCCAGCGCAGCCACGAGGTCATCGACGTGGCGCCTTCGATCTCCCATTCGCCGCTGTGGTTGACCTCATCGACGGCGGCGGCGAGCTTGGCCTCGAGGCGGCTCAGCATCGCGAGCAACTCGGCGATCGCCTCGCACGTGGGTGGCACTTCGAGACGCTCCACCACCGTGGTGAGATCCTCGAAGACCATGCCAAAATCGTACACCTGTTCGATCCCTCGATGCCACCCAAAATCGAGAAAATTCCCTTTGTTTATAGGGTTTTTCCGCGTGCGGAGGGCGCCCCGATCACGTCACCAGCGCGGTGACCACGACGAGGTCCGGAGCAGCTTGCTCTCCCACTCGTCGCGGTAGTTCAGCGCCTCGTGCATGAACGTGCCCGGCGCCTTGTAGGCGGGGGCCGTCTCGGTCGTGAGCAGAAAGTGCAACCGCGCCGGATCGACGACCTTCTGCATGAGGATCGCCTCCTTGCGGCGGCCGGCGCCGAAGGCGGGCTCGAACACAACCTCGATGTCGAGCAGCCGCTCGGCCGGCGGGCGCGACGTAAGCATCGGGTAGTACGTCTCACCCCAGAACCCGACGTAATCGTCGAGCGCGGCCTGCGGCCAGCCGGTGTCCTCCATGTAGATGGTGAGCCCGTGCTCCTCGGCGGTGACCGGTACGTCGGCGAAGTCGACCTCCTGCAACGGCGACCACTCGACCGGTCGAACCAGCTTGGCGGTGGCGCCGTGCCGCATCTCGTCGATCTGACGCAGTAAGGGTCGCAGGTCGCCGCGCTGCATGCGGTCAGCCAGCCGCTCCCACGCCGCGCCGTCGCGCACCGCGGTGATCGTGACGACGTTGTAGGCGGGCCCGCTTCCGTGCGCGTGATTGCAGTACCAGAGCAGACGGGCGTCGTCCTCCTTGGCCAGCGCCGGCATCAACTCGTCCCGGTAGGCGGCCTCGAACGCCTCTTCCTGCCGGCCCCGAACGCGATGAACCTCGTGAACGAACAACATGCTCAAACCCCCGTGTCGGTGTCAGGTTGCGGAAACCGTTGCTCTCGCACCGACACGTTACGGATGCACGGTGTAGGCGACGTCGGGTCGGTTGGTGATGACGCCGTCGGTGCCGATGCGGAACGCCCGGCTGATGTCGAGCGGTGTGTCCGGCGTGTAGGGCACGACCTTGCGCCCGAGCAGGTGGGCGACGGCGACCGTGGTCAGGCTGAGGTCGATCGTGTCCATCGCCGGCGACGACACCGTGTAGCCGCGCAGGAACGAGAACACGAAGTTGAGCGTCGCCAGAATACCGACGCCGGCCGGGCCGCCGGGCAACGACGACGACGTCAGGAACACGGTGCCGATGTCGGGCGCCAGCTTCTTCACCTGGTCGAGGGCGAAGGGCCAGAACGACTGGATCAGAATGCGGTCCGACGGGAACCCGATCTCGCGGATCAACGGGATAAGGACGTTGGCGACCTTCTTGCCGCCGCCGTCGAAGTTGGCCTCGAGGGGAATGTCCTTGATCTCGACCATGATCCGCCAGCCGGCGGCCTTGCCCTCGGTGAGCACCTGGCGCATTGTCGGAATCGACTCGAACCCGCCGCTCCACCCCGGGAAGCTCTTGCTCGCGTCGCAGCCGGCCAGGCTCGCGAGCGTGTGCGAGATAACCGTGCCAGTACACGTTGTCGTGCGGTCGACCGAGTCGTCGTGCATCACGACCAGCTCACGATCGGCCGTCAGCTGCGTGTCCATCTCCAGCCACACGCCGCGGGCGCCCCACAACGTCTGCGCCTGCCGGAACGCACCCATCGTGTTCTCGGGCGCCAACCCGGCGCCGCCACGGTGCGCGTAGACGGTGAACGGCCGCGCCGGGTTCGGTGTGATCGGCGTGTTGAGCGCGGCCTGCGCAGGTGCCGGCAGGCCGACCGCAGTCAGCACCAACGCGACACAACATCCCAGCCCCCATTTGCGCATGGGTGAACGTTAGATGGCGCGCAGCCGAGCCAGCGTGGCGTCGGCCTCGCTCATGACCGACTCGATGACGGCGGCGACGCTCGGCAGGGCGTCGATGACGCCTACCGCCTGTCCCGTGGGGAGGATGCCGGCGTCGAGCCGGCCGTCGACCATTGCTTGGCGCGTCAGCATCGGCGCGTTGGCCGCCATCACCACCTGGGCCCACGTGCGATCGCCGCTCTCGCGCATGGCTCGACCCTCTCGTAGGAGCCCGCGCAGCGACGCGCCGGTCAACCGGCGGAATCGCAGCGCGTTGGCGGCGGCCCGCGGCAGCCGCCCCAGCCGATCGATCGCCGCGGTCTTGATGACGCGTTGCGGAACACCGTCGATCGCGGTCGTGACGACCGTGCCGGTGACCGGTGTGTCGAGGTACACCTGCTTTACCGCGTCGGGCACCGTCGACTCGCGCGTGAGCAGGAACCGCGTCCCCATGGCGATGCCCGCCGCGCCGTACGCGAGAGCGGCAACCAGACCGCGCCCGTCGTAGAAACCGCCGGCGCCCAGCACGGGAATGTCGACGGCGGCGGTGACCGCCGGCAGCAGCAGCGTCGTGGCGACCGGCCCGGTATGCCCGCCGCCCTCGTGACCTTGGGCGATGACCGCGTCGACGCCCCATCCCGCAACCTTCTCGGCATGACGCACCGCACCGACCGTCGGCATGGTGACCACACCGGCGTCACGTAGTCGCTTGACGAGATCCTCGCGAGGGGCGGTGGCGAAGCTGGCGAGACGTACGCCACCGTCGATCAGTAGTTGCACGCGATCGCCGACGTCATCCTGGTCGGTCCGCAGGTTGACGCCGAACGGCGCATCGGTGCGGCCCTTGACCTCGGAGATCGCGGCGCGCAGCTCGTCGAGCGTCATCGTCGCCGCGGCCAGGATGCCCAGGCCACCCGCCGCACTCGTCGCGCTGGCGAGGCGGGCGCCGGCCACCCAGCCCATGCCGGTCTGGACGATCGGGTGACGGATGCCGACGAGCTTGGTGAACGCGGTTTCGATCACGCCGCGTCGCGTGTGCCGGTGGGATCGAGCACGTCGCGTATGAGTCGCAGCTCCTCGTCCGTCGGCGCGCGGGTCTCGACCGCGTCGCCAACCGCGAGCTCAAAGCCGGTGGCGTCGACGATTTCGGCTACCGAGACGCCGGGGTGGTGCGAACGCAGCCGCATCGAATGGTCGGGCGTATCGAAGTCGAACACGCCCAGGTTGCTGACGACGACGCGAATCTCGACCGCGCCGCGATCCCAGCCGATGCCCGACACGAAGTCGACAGCGGGAACGAACACGCGCGTGCCGTGATTGGGCACCCAGTAGCTCGTCGTGTGGTTGATCGTGTTGCCCGGCGCCCCGCGCACGCCGAGCAGCTGCGCCTTCGGTCGCGCCCAGTCGCCGATGCACGCGATGTTCTGATTGCCGAATCGATCGACTTGGGTGGCGCCCATTATCACGTGACGGCGTCCCGACCACAGCGTGTCGAACACCGACCGGAATGGGATCCAGCCCTCGGCCGTGCCGTCGCCGTCGACGAACGTCGCCTCGCCGTCGCTAACGAGCAGGTCCGGCGCGAACGTCGCCCGAGCCAAACGGGCGCCGAGCATCGGGACCACGCCCATCGCGCTGGCCATGATCTCGCCGTCGCCGCGGAACGCGTCAGCACAGGCGGTCACACAAATCTCGTTGCGCGTCACGTCACTCACCGAGATACCGCTCCATGAACTGTCCGTAGGCGTCCGGGTCGCCGGCGGTCGCCGCGTACGCCGATTGAACCACTTCGTCGCGGTCGTAGTCCGGGACGCACGACGTGAACCGGGCGCCGCCCGGCGCCTCAACCACGCCGTCGACCATGCCCCGGTGCACGCGCAGCGTGTGGATCGAGCCCTCGGACGCGAAGTCCCGGGCGGCGACGACCCGCTCGCACGAGACGAACCGGCGCGCCGCCGCCATGCAGAAGAGATCGTCGAAGTAGAGGTCGGGCCCGAGGAATTGCGTGTTGCCCCGCTCGTCGGCCCGATTCAGGTGCACGAGGGCGGCGTCCAGGTGGATGGCGGGCACGGCAACCAGTTCCTCGGCGTCGTCGTAGGGCGACACCACGGTGCGCAGCTGCGGGTTGATCCGCATCACATCGGAGTGCAGTCCCGCACGCGTGGGCAGAAACGGCAACCGCAGCGCCGCCGCGTACAACCCCCACTGCAGGATTCCCTCGTCGAGCTCCACGGCCTCGATCGCGCCGGTTTGCCGGGCGATGCGAAAGTGTGGCTCGAGGGGGACGGTGTCCATCGACACGAACCCGTAGACCACCTTCTTGGCCTGGCCCGACGCGCACAGCATCCCAACGTCAGGCCCGCCGTAGCTCACGATCGTCAGGTCCTTGAGATTGGATCGCAGGATCGCCTTCACCAACGCCATCGGCTTGCGCCGCGACGCCCAGCCGCCGATGCCGATCGTCATGCCGTCCGCCAGCTCGGCGACCACGTCGTCGGCGGTCAGGCGCTTGTCCGTCACTGGTCGAACTGGGCGTCGCGCTTGTCGACGAACGCCTGGCGCGCTTCGTCGGCGACGCCGCCCAGGTTCAGCTCGAACGTGAAGCCTTGCTCGAACCGGTAGCTGCGCTTCACGTCGATCGGGTCGATGCCATTGAGCGACTCCTTGGCCCGGCGGATGACCGTCGGGCTCTTGGCCGCGATCGATTCGGCGAGCGCGCGCGCTGTCGCCTGGAGCTGGTCACGCGGCACGACCTCGAGGACCGAGCCGAACGCGTGCAACTCGGCGGCCGTCGCCGTCGCGCTCGTGTAGAGCATCGCCCTCGCCTTGTGCTGCGGGGCGAGCCGGCTCAGGTGCGTCGCCGCACCGAGCGCGCCACGATCGACCTCGGGCAGTCCGAACGTGGCGTCGTCACTCGCGACGATCATGTCGGCGTTGCCGACGAGGCCGATGCCGCCGCCCAAGCAGAAGCCGTGCACGGCGGCGATGACCGGCACTTCGCAGTCATAGACGGCGGCGAAGGCGGCGAAGCAGCCGCGGTTCACGCCGATCAACGCCTCGGGACCCGCGTTCTGAAGCTCCTTGATGTCGACGCCCGCGTTGTAGCCGCGGCCTTCGGCCGAGAGGATCACGACACGAGTCAGCGGGTCGCGACCGAGCTCGGTGATGGTGTCGGCCAGGTCGAGCCACCCCTGCACGGGCAACGCGTTGACCGGCGGGTAGTCCATGACGACATCGGCGATGCCGGCGTCGTCGCGGCTGTGGCGGATCGGCATGGCGGCTGATTCTGACACCCCGTCAACTAGCGTGCGAAGCCGTGCCCAACGCAGTCGTGCTGGTGACCGGCGGGACGAAGGGCATCGGTCGCGGGATCGCCGATGCGTTTGCCAACGCCGGCGCGGCGGTCGTCGTGTGCGGTCGTACGGAGGTGCAAACGCCCCACGAGTTCATCGCCGCCGACGTGCGCGAGACCGAGGATGTCGACCGCCTGGTGAACACTGTCGTCGAGCGCCACGGCGCGCTGGACGTGCTCATCAACAACGCTGGTGGCTCGCCGCCGGCGGACGCCGCCACGGCCTCACCCCGGTTCTCGGCGGCGATCATCGCTCTGAACCTCACCGCGCCACTCGTCGTCTCCCAGCGGGCCAACACCGTGATGCAGCAGCAGGACGGCGGCGGCTCCATCATCAACATCACGAGCGTCAGCGCGCTACGGCCATCGCCGGGCACCGCGGCCTACGGCGCGGCCAAGGCCGGCCTGGTCAATCTCACCCAGTCGTTGGCCGTTGAATGGGCACCCAAAGTGCGCGTGAACTGCGTGAGCGGCGGGATGATCGCCACCGAACTGGCCGAGATGCACTACGGCGGCCCCGACGGACAGGCGCGCGTCGCGGCAACGGTCCCCGCCGGTCGCCTCGGCGTTCCCGCCGATATCGCCGCCGCGTGCGTGTTCCTCGCGTCGCCGGACGCCGCGTACATCAGCGGGGCCAACCTCGTCGTGCACGGCGGCGGCGAGCGCCCCGCGTTTCTCGCCGCGCAGGACTGAGCCTGGTCGGGACCACACAACCAGACCTCTCCAAAACTCGCCGGACGCGCACTTTGTCAGCATTCGCGCATGCCGATTCCGTCTTTTGGAGAGGTTTGGCGGCAAGCTCCGGTTACGGGTGTTGTGAGCTGACCGAGATGATCTCGCCGGTCAAGTACGACGACAGGTCCGACGCGAGGAACATGACGACGTTGGCCACTTCGTCCAAGGTGGCGCTGCGCTTGAACGCCTCGAGCTGCACAAGCCCGTCGAGCGTTTCGCGGTCCATCACCTTCTCGAGGTTCTCGTGCATGGCCAAGCTCGGCGCGATGGCGTTGACGCGAACACCGGCGGGCGCCGCCTCGATCGCCGCGCAGCGCGTAAGCGCCATCACGCCGGCCTTGGCCGCCGCGTAGTGCGCCTGGCCGGCCTGGGCCCGCCACCCCAGGACCGACGAGTTGTTGACGATCACCCCCGCCGAGCGGGGCACCATGTGCCGCATGGCGGCGCGCGTGCACCGCATCGTGCCGGTGAGCGTGACGTCGAGCACCGAAGCCCATTGGTCATCGGTCATGTCGACCAACGCCGCCGTGCCACCGAGGCCGGCGTTGTTCACCATGACGTCGATGCGACCGTGGGCGGCGACCGCGTCGTCGATCAAGCGCTGCACGTCGGCTTCAACGCTCACGTCGCACGGCACCGCGAGCGCACCGCCGAGTTCGGCCGCCGTCTCCTTGAGCCGTCGCTCGTGCCGGTCACTGACGACAACCGTTGCGCCCTCCTCTTGGGCGCGGCGGGCAATGGCCCCGCCGATGCCGCTGCCCGCCGCCGCGGTGACGACGACAACTTTGCCGTCGAGAAGGGTCAAGTCTCTTCGAGGGTTATGGCTTGCTTGGGACAACGGCGGACGGCTTCCTCCACCTTGGCCCGCAGCTCCTCGCCCGGCGTCTCGTTCAGCACGTAGAGGAAGTCGTCATCGCGAACCTCGAAGACTTCCGGCGCCGCGGCCATGCACAGCGCGTTGCTCTCGCACACGTCGTAGTCAACGACGACACGGATACCCATCAGGCGTACTTCCTCATGAACTCGAGCAGCGGTCCGTTGACCGCATCCGGATGCGACAGGTTGCTGGCGTGACCGGCGCCGGCGACGCGCACGAGGTCCACGCAGTTGGCCAGGCCGGCAGCCAGCGCCTCGGCCCGGTCCATCGATATCGCCGCGTCCTCGTCGCCATGAAAGATGATCGCCGGCGCGGTGATCTCGCCCAGGCGCTCGGTGATGTCGTCCCGCCCGACGAGGCAGTCGAACGGCATGGACAGCAGCGCCTTGTCTCTCGCCTGCCATTTGGCGATCCACGGCGCCGGGTCGTAGCCACCGCCGAAGATGATCGATGCGATGCCGGCGGCCAGCGGATCCGACGGGCCGTTGGTGACCCAGTCGTCGTGCATGCCTTGGTACAGCGGCAGGGTCTCGGCCGGCTCGGTGCCGGACTGGGTGTCGATGAGCACGAGCGCCTTCACCCGCGCCGGCGAGGTGAGAGCGGCGCGCAGACTCAAGAACCCGCCCTGCGACATCCCCGCGAACACCGCCGACTCGACGCCGAGGTGATCGAGCAGGCCGAGCGCGTCGGCCGCCGAGTCCCAGTACGTGAACGGCCCCGTCGCCGGCGTGTCCCCGAAACCGCGCTCGTCCCATGTGACGCACCGGAAATCGGGGGCCAGCGCGGCGACCTGCGGCTCGAACATCGTGTGATCCATCAAGAAGCCGTGGCTGAAGATGACCGCAGGACCGTCGCCGCCGGTGTCCTCGTAACGGATCGTCAACCCGTTGACGTCAGCAGAACCCATCGGCGTCACCGTACGCTGTCCAGCCGCATGCCGCTGCCCCCCGATTTCCACGAGTTGGCGCGCAAGGTCAACAACTGGGGCCGGTGGGGCGACGCCGACCAGCGCGGCACGTTGAACTTCATCACCGACGATGTCGTGCGGCGGGCGGCGGCCACGGTTCGCCACGGCAAACGGTTCGCTCTCGGCCTCCCGCTCGACAACAACGGCCCCCAACTTGGCGCCATCCCCGGCCGCGTCAACCCCCTCCGGACGATGGTCGCGCTCAAGACCGCGTTCACCGGCGACCCGAGCGAGGTGTGCTTCAGCGACGACGTGGTCGTGATGGGTCTGCAAGCAGCGACGCACTGGGACGCGCTGGCCCACGTCACCTACGACGGGCGGCTGTGGAACGGCTTCCCACTCGACAGCATCGACGAGGGTGGCGCCCACCGTTGCGGGATCGACAACGTCGACACGCTCGTCAGTCGCGGCGTGCTGCTCGACGTCGCCGCCGCTAGAGGTGTGGAGCGCCTCGAGCCCGGCTACCAGGTCACGCCGGCCGACCTCGACGCCTGCGGCGTCGCGGTTGAGTCGGGCGACGTCGTGCTGGTGCGAACCGGGCACATGACCCTGCTCAAGGCGGGCGACAAGCGCGGGTACGGCGGCGCCAGCCCCGGCCTCACGATGGCGACGTCGCAGTGGTTCTACGAGCACGAGGTGGCGGCCGCCGCGACCGACACCATGCCGTTCGAGGTGTTTCCCTGCGAGCGCGACGACTGCCTCCTGCCGGTCCACATGCTCAACCTGGTGGAGATGGGCCTCACGCAAGGACAGAACTTCGACCTCGAGGCGTTGGCCGCCGACTGCGCAGCTGACGGCGTCTACGAGTTCCTGCTCGACGCGTCCCCGCTTCCGTTCACCAACGGATTGGGCGCGCCGGTCCAGCCGGTCGCGGTCAAATAGCGCCGTGAAGTTCTGGAATTCGCTCGCGTTCCTCGAGACCGACCAACTGCTCCCCATGGCGCGGCTCAGCGAAGAGCTGGGCTTTCACGGCGTGACCGTGTCGGACCACGTGGTTCATCCCGAGAAGATCGAGTCGCCCTACCCCTACACCGCCGACGGCAAGCCCATGTTCCGCGAGGACGCCGAGTGGCCCGATCCGTGGGTACTGATCGGTGCGCTGTCGACCGTGACCACACGGTTGCACTTCACGACCAACGTGTACGTCGTTCCCGCCCGCAACGTGTTGTCCGTCGCCAAGACGCTGTCGACGGCCGCGGTGCTGTCGGGTGGACGGGTTGCTCTCGGCATGGGCGCGGGCTGGATGCGCGAGGAGTTCGATCTGCTGGGCCAGCAGTTCGCGGGCCGCGGTAAACGAATGGACGAGATGGTCGAGGCCATGCGCCTGCTGTGGTCGGGCGACGTCGTCGAGTACCACGGCGATCACGTCGACTTCGATCGCCTGCACATCAGCCCGGTGCCGCCCCAACCGATACCGATCTGGGTCGGCGGCCACAGCGACATCGCGCTGCGGCGCGCCGCGCGCCTCGACGGGTGGATGGGCAACCTCTACCAAGTCGACGAGGCGGTTGCGTATGCCGAGAAACTGCGCGAGGCGCGACGGGCGGCCGGAACCCTCGACCGCGACGACTACGAAGCGGCGCTGGCGGTCTACGCCATGCCGACGCCCGACGTCGTGGCCCGGCTCGAGGACGCGGGCGTGACGTCGCTACTCAACGCGCCGTGGATGTTCGGCGGATCGACGTGGGACGAGAGGAGAGCCGCCATGGAGAGGTTCGCGGAGGAAGTCTTCTGATGGCCGCGCCGCTCGGCGAAGTCGAGGAAGCCTTCCGCACGTACTGGCGGACGGGCGCGGTCGGCGAGGACTGGGACGCGTGGTCCGATCTCTTCACCGCGGACGCCGAGTACGTCGAGCACGTGCTCGGCAACATGCACGGGCGAGCCGAGATCAAGGCCTGGATCGGCCCGATCATGAACCAGTTCTCCGAGCTGTACACCGCGTACGAGTGGCACATGGTCTCGGGCGACCGCGTGGTCGTCTACATGCAGAACCGGCGCGACCACCCGGATCCGTCACAGCCCCCGATCGACTTCCCCGGCATCACCGTGCTCGGGTATGCGGGTGACGGCAAGTGGTCGTACGAAGAGGACTACTGGGCCGGCCCCCGCGCCACCGAAGCCCTCCGCGAGTACCGCGACGCGTGCAAGGCGATCGACCCCGACCACGCGTCGAAGCGTACGCGCCAGAACTGGCCGACGCACTCCCCCACGTGGACGCGGCCCTAACCGCCCATCACCGTGCTCAAACGCCGTAGACCAGAGCTGCGGCGAGGGACACGAGCCCACCGGCTATGCACGCAGACCTTCCGAATCGGCCGCTGCGAACGGCGCGGACCGCCAGCAATCCCATGATGACGGCGGAGGCCAAGCTCGCGGCCACCGATGCCGTCGCTCCACTCGATGAGCGCACCCAGTAAATCGCGGCGAAGAAGTGGAACCCTGAGGCGAGTACGGCAATCCCGGCCGCAATCGCGTTGGTGAGCCACACGAGACCTCGAGTAGCCCCTCTCAACACAAGATCCAGAGGTTATGACTCGCCGCGAGCTTGACTCCAAGGTCGAGAGCATGCACGGAGCGTATTCAGTCGCGCTGGTAGAGCCCGGGGCGAGCGTGTTGCCGAAAGGCTCCGACGATTCGGAGGAGCAGCACCAGGACGCCGAACGGTGCAGCGAGGGCGCCGAGATAAAACAGGAGAAGATTCCCCGTCATCTCGGCGACTCCGATTAAGACCGCCGCCCCGCCCAACGACGCGATGCCAACAGTCGTTGCGGCGCGCGGATGACTCTTGCCGAATGCCCGAGTGAGTACCGCCGCTAGGACGATCAACGGTAGATAAATCATCGCTCGGTAGCCCCAGGGTTGATGGGTGAGGTTGTCGGAGGGGTCGGAGCTCTGCACATGGACCGATCCCGAGATAGCCGCGCCGGTGCTCCCACGAACTCACAAACCAACGCGCGGAGTTCGTCCGTTTGTGCCGCTGCCAACCCTGGCCCCACGGTGCCGTGTGTGACGAGTGTTCGAGTCCCCGATCTGCACGGAGGGTGCTGAGTACGGTCAGCGGCTCTTGGATCGGCGACCCACAAAGTCAACCGAGGCATGCACATCGAGTTCGGGTGTCAATCACAGTCAATGTCGACGAATTCGCCATCCGCGACCACCTTGCAAACAATGTCCTTTCCGTCGACTTGGGTCACTCGCAAGGTTGAAGCCTCCCCGCGCGGCCACGTCGCGACGAAGAACGCACCAGCGGTCGCGACCGCAGAGCTCCTGCTCCGCGTCTCGACGCGGAGTTCCCGCACGCCGGGTGCGACTTCCCCGACTAGGTAGGAGAACCGCTCGCCTTCGGCAACACTGCCGTCGTAGGGCTGGACCAAATGATGACCGCGGCGGGCAAGCGATGGGCTCGGCGCGCACGCAGCGGCGCGACCGCGGTAGTTCGGCAGAATTGCTTCAACTGACGGCGGCGGCGAGAGTGTGAATGCGACACAGTTGCCCTCCCGCGTGGCCGTCGTTCGATACAACTCCCATGTCGTTTCCGGAGTCTGACCCATGCCGACGAGCTCCCACTCGCCAGCCGGGCGAGGCTCGAACGAGACGGTATGGCGCGGCGAGCAGGCCTGCGACGTTGCCAGTCCGACCACGGCGGCGAAGGCAACATACGCCCGACGCAAGCGCATCAGTAGCGACTCGACACGAAGGCGGGACCGCTTGGAGCGGGCGTTGACCGGATTTCGACGTCACCCTCTTGCTCAAAGTACGAGTAACTGATGTCAGGGGAAGGGCTCGGGCGTCCGATGTTCCAAGAGTGACTCACGCGGCCAATCCTCACACGACGTCTCGCGTAATAGATCCGGCCGCCGCATGACCACGTGGTTTCCTGAATGCGAACCTGGTACTTCGTTGTTACTAGATCATCGCCGAACCAAAAGAAGTGATACTTCTCGATGGTGACCGGTCTGCCCACGCGGCCGTAAGTTCGCCACGTCGGACCGTTGAAGAGCGTCAGCTTCCCACCCCGCTTGCGGACCGAGTGGTTGCACTTGGAGGAACGTGATCCGGAAAGATCAGTCGCGTTGATCGGGTCCCCGAACACATAGGCGTAGTCGTTCGAGCAGCCGCCCTCGACTGGATCGACCTGCAGGAATCGACCGACTCCAGGATCGTACAACCGGACACCCATCCGCATGACATCGAGGCGGCCGCCGGTGTAGAACCGCTCCTTCTCGCCGAGCCAGCCGAGCCGCCCGGCTGGCGCGCCGCCGAGCGAATTGCCGTACTCGTCGGCGTCCGCGTAGGCGGTGTAGGTGCCCGCAGCGTCGACGACACCGACGATGTCGCCGTGGCCGTTGGGCACGGGATACGTCGCCGTCCCGCCGGTGTCGATGAGCAGCACGCCGGCGCCGCCGGCGACGTAGGTGGTGACTGCGCCGCCGGCAGTGGGACGCATCACAGCGGGCGAGTCGCCGTCGTTGTCATAGCCGTAGGTCGTGTCCTCCACCGTCGCGCCACCCACGGTGTTGGTCACGACGTGGCGGATGACGCGACCACTCGGGCCGAGGGTGTCGGTGGTGACCGTTTGCCCGTCGTCGATCCGCGTGGCCAGGTCGCGGCCGTCGTAGCTGATCGCCTCGGTGGGGATCGGCCCGGGGTAGCCACCGGTGATGGTGGCCACGCCCGTCCCGGTCGGGGTCACGACAAGGTTGTAGTTGCCCGGGGTCACGGCGACGGAGAGCGTCTGGGGGCGAGCGCCCGGTGTCGCCTGGGCCGTGACGGGGCCGGAAAGAGACAACGCCGCGCTGCCGGTGTGCTGCTTGGGAACACTGGTCAGCGCCGTGAACGAGCCGCCACCGGTGGTGACCGGCGTGACCCGAAGGGTGTAGGTCCCCGCCGACGGGACGTCGCCGTTGATCGGCAGCACACCCGTGTTGCCCGTCGCGGTGGCCAGCACCTGGGCGCCGTTGAGCAACTCGTACTTGAGGTTGGGGAACGAGCCGAGGTACTTCTGCCACGTCAGCGTCGAGAGCACCTTGCCCGAACCGTCTGCGGTGATCGTCCACGACGTGGACCCCGTCAGTGGTACGGCTGTACTCGGCTTGGTTTCGTCGGTCAACGTCGTCGCCCACGTGCCGAAGGTGTAGGGCGCCGGGATGTCTGGTGAGTTGTTGGTGAGGACCCAGGTGTAGGGACCGCCGGTGTTCGTCGTCTTCCAGTACAGCCAGCCCTCCGGGTGGACCGCCGCGTAATTGAGGACGGTGTTGCCGGCGGGATCGCGCAGGGAGATGTTGAGGCTCGCGTAGTCCGCCTGCGAGTGGGTCTCGGTGAGCGTGGACGCGCTCGAAGCGTCGCTGATGGCGCGCAGGACGTAGCTACCCGCCGGCAGCGCGGCGGCGTTGATCGTCAGCTTCCGTAGGCTCGGGTGCTGTGTGCCGGTGGCGATCACGGAGCCGAACTGGCCCGCGTTCGTCAGTTCGAAGGTCACACTCGGCGTGATGGGATACGACACCGATCCCGTGTACTTGGCGCCGACGAGCGGAGCGAACACTCGTAGCGTGTACGTCCGCCACTCGACCGGGTAGGCCGGGAACGCGGTGATGTCTACGTCCAATGTCTCGGACGAGGAATTGGTGCTTGTGGCCTGCGCGACGGTCGCCCCGTTCTGGTCGAGGAGCTTGATGTCGAGGTTCGCGGCCGCGTTCGACCAGGAGATGGCGGCATGGACGTGCCCGTTCGACGACAGCGTGATCGGCGTGTCCGACGGCGCACCGTTCAGGTTGGCCGGCGTGCCGGTCACGGTCTTTGTCGGGTAGCTCGGCCCATAGTCGAGCACCGCGTTGAGGTCGCCCGTCGCATCGGTGGTAATGGACTTGGTGATGTAGCTCCCGGCCGGGACGGTCCAGGCCGTCGTGGACGTCGGCCGGTGGATGCCCTTGCTCCAGCCGAGGCTGGCCCCGAGCACGCTCTCGCCGTACGCGAATACCGTGCCCGCGTCCTTGGCACTCGCGGCGTTGACTGTCGCCGCCGCAGCAGCGACGTTTTGGTTGATCGGTGCATTCGCCCAGTCCATCGACGCGTTGAGCGTTCCGTTCGAGCCAACCGTCACGGGAATGGTCCGCACCGCGTTCGGCATCGACGCGTCGAACGGCACCGACTGGTTCAGTGGCAGGGTCGAAACGAGGCGCGTCGCGTTTGTGAGATTGCCGTGACTGTCGTAGGTGTAACTGCTGGCCTGCGGGCTCGTCAGCAGCTTGTCCGCCGCGTCGTAGCTGTAGCTGCCGTCACACGCCGCCGTCGTCGAGCAGCGGTTGCCGTCGGCGTCGAAGGAATATTGGCGCGTGGTGCTGCCCTGGACGGTCCGCGTCAACCGGCCGGCGCCGTCATACGTGAAGGCGCGCGTCCGGCCGTTGCCGGTCTCGGTCGCGATCGTTCCCGAAGGATTCCGGGTGTAGGACCATGGCGAGACTTCCGTGCCGCCGACCTTGTTCGACACTGACGCGAGCCGTCCGGTCGCGTCGAAGCCGGCCGTGGTCGTGAGGCCGTTGGGCCGCGTCGTCGTGGTCGGTCGCCCGGCGGCGTCGTAGCCGTAGCTGATGGTGCGCGGGCTGGCTGATGAGTAGTCCGTCTGGGTGTCGGGCCGGCCGTTGGCGTAGCCGAACCCGGCCAGCTGCGTCTCCGGCTGTCCGGGCAGGGTGCGGTACGTCGCCGTAGGTCGTCCCGCTTGGTCGTACACCGTCCGCGTGACCATGCCGCCTTCGTCGGCGTAGCTCGTCACCCGTCCCACGAGGTCGACCGCCGTCGTGGTTGTCCCGGTCGCATCCGACATGCTGGTGACCAGCGGGTTGCCGCCGACCGCGTAGCTACGTGTGATCGTCCGGGCGGAGCTGCCACCGAAGGCCGGGATCGCGGTCGTCACAACTCGGCCGCGTCCGTCGTACGTGACGCACGTCCAGGCGTCCGATCCGATCCGCGACGCGACCGCACCGCCGATAGCGTCGTACACGACCTCCTCGACCCGTGCGGCTTGTGGCCCGATGCCGTCGGGATCAGGACCCGTGGTCGTCTTGAGGGCGCCCGCCTGGTTCGCCGACTGCGACCCGTTGCACGGATTGGTGCGCGCCTCAGCCGCGCCGTAATACGCGTAGGTGGTCACCGGGCCGGTGGTAACCGCCGTGCTGTTGGCGAAATGCGCCGCGACGCGCGCGGCCGACAGCGCCGTTGGGTAGACGGCAACATCGTCCACTGAGCCATTCAGGACAGAGCCCCACGCCTCGGACTGACCTACGCGGGTTCCACCGGCACCAGTGAGCGGCGACGTCGCGCTCCCGATCGTGACGGCCGTGCTCGAGACCGGCACGCCGTCGATGTAGATGGCGAACTGCCCGGGGCCGACGGCCGTTCCTGAGGGCGCCGACCATGTGCCGACGAGGTGGTGCCACTGGCCGTCGTTCACCGTGGCCGACGTGTAGCGGCCGATGAACGTGCCATCGCCGTCGACGCCGAAGCTGACGTCACCGGGCACGCCGCCGCCCCCGGGCACACCGCCGATGCTGAGCGTGAGGCTCTTGCCGTTGCCGGGCGTCGGTCCGCGGTCTTGTATCACCGCACGCGTCAGGCCGGCATCGGTCGTCTTGACCCACGCCTCGTCGGTGTAGGCGGTCACGTTGTTCTGGAGGTACCCCGACGTGATGTAGCCGCCGTTGAGGCTGACGGCGGTGTTGCCGTCGCCCGTGGTGCCGGGCACGCCGAGGCCGATCGTCCCGGTGTACACGCCCGTCCGGAAGTTCCCCGACGAGTCCTGTGCCCCCTGGCCTGACGTCTCGCCCAGCCGCCAGTAAACCGCAGGGCTGTCGGCCGTCACGGTCGGCGCGTAGGCCGAGGGCGACGACGTCGCCGTAGGCATGGTCTTGGTGATCCGCCGCAGGAATCCGGCGTTGGGCGCCTCGTACGAAGTCGTCGTCCGCAGATTGAGTCCGGACGGATCGGCGACCGATGCGGTCGCCAAACCGAATTCAGGAGCGCTGAATTCCGTTCGGCTCGTCTTGCCGTCCGCGTCCGTGACCGACGTGACGAGGCCGAAGTCCGGGCGGAGGTAGGCACCCGGGATCGTCTGTTGACCACCGCCGGGGAGAACCCACGCCAACGTGAGGCTGCCAGGCCCACCGATGTCGTTGTAATCGAGCCGCACGCGGTGCCAGCCCGGCGAGCCGACCGTCATCGACGTGGAATCGCGATTCCCGGCCTGGTAGGCCCACGAGTCAAGGCGCTGGATGTCGTCGACGACGAGACGAACGCCGTCGTCGGCGTACAGCCGGAACGTGTAGGTGCCGGCGCTCGGGAAGTACACCGACCCCGTGAACCGGCCCGAGAACGCGTCGGTCGGAACGTTGGCCGGGCCACCGGTGCCCCAGTCGACGCTCAACGAGCCGTCGCCGGTGCCGACGCCGAGCGCATGGGCCGTGGGCGATCCACTCAGGCTCGAGTTCGTCCAGTAGGCCGCGGCCAGTCCGCGGTAACCCTCGTCATACGCAGTCGTCGCGTGGGCGACCGAGCACGAGCCATTCGGGAGTTGGCCCGTAAAGCAGCTGGCCGCGGCCGGCCCGTACTGATCGGTTGGCCGGCTGAGGACGTCGTACACCGTTGTCGACTTGATACCCGCGGGGTCGGTCGTCTCGGTCGGGTTGTCGTTCGAGTCCCAGGCCGTTGTGCTGGTGAGATTCGCCGTGTTGGTGTCGGTCGTTAGCCGCGCGCCTGAGTCGAAGCCGACGCGACGGGCGAATCCGGACGGCTCCTCCTGGCCGACGACGTGTACGTCGGTCTGGGTCGCCGAGTTGTACCGGTAGTAGTGCTGGGCCGCCGGCGCCCCGGCGGTCGGCGCCGGTGACGTCACCGCATCGACCTTCTCACCGTTGTACGCGATACCGGTGAACGTCGATATGTCGTTGACGCGGATTCCGGCGGCTACCGCGTCGCCGGCCAACGGGTCACGGATGTACTTCACGCGCCCGTCGCTCCAATAGCCGAAGTCCTGCACCTCACCGCCTGGGTCGACGATCCGGCTGAGGCGGGGGCCGAGATAGAAGATTTGCGTCGAGGTGTTGTCCCAGTACCGGGCCTGACAGAGCATGCCGTCGGGCGGGGTGGTGTAGCCGCTGGCACTCGGACACGTGCTGCGGCCCTGATAGTCGAGATTGATCGACCGTCCCGACACCGGGTCGGTGATCTGGGTCAGGCGCGCCGGGCTGCCGGTCCAGGTATACGCCGCCGCCGCGGGGTTACGATCGTCGAGCGACGACGTCAGCTTCATCAACGACCCGTCGGGGCCGAATGTGTATGTCTGTCCGTCCTCGTCCTTCAGCTGCACGCCGCCGTCGGCCAACTTGGTCAGAACACCGGACTCGCCCGTCGGCGGGGCCCACGCCGCGCCGGTCCACGCGTAGTTGTGCGCGCCACCTTCGGCGTCGTAGAGCGTGACGCTCGCCTCCGCGATGCGGGCCAGCGAATACGACGACGGCCCCACACCGGCAGCCGACAGTGACCACCCAACGGGCAGCACGCTGTCAGACGGCGTAAGCCAGCTGGCCGGCAAGGCATAGTTGCTGAAGCCCGGTCCGGAGACGTACGTGTTGACGCTGGCCCCGCCGCCGTTCTCCATGTACTCGATGCGTATCGGCACGGTCTGCCCGCCCGACAGCGAGATGGGCGACCCGTACACCAAACCCTCGGCCAGGACGCCCCAACGGTCGAATACCAACGTGTTGTTGATCCAGATCCGTACGCCGTCGTCGTGAGCTGCCCCGAAGTAATACGCCCCGTTGTACTGACTGCCGGTCGGGATCGTTACGAAACCGTTCCAGCGCGCGAGGAAGCCATCACCTGCGATCGCCGGCGAGGGTGATCCCAACCCCCAGTTGAACTGCACCTGCGGATCGAGACGGGTCAGGGCCAGCGGGTCACTACCGCTGAAGCTGTGATCACCGCTGTCGACGAAGTACTGGCCGCTCAGGCCGTTCTGGTTCCGGCTGACCGCCAACGAGTTGTAGGAGTACGACAGGCCTATCGATCCGCCGACGGTTTTGAACGACGGCGACGCGATGTCGAAGGCGGCGTTACCGGTGGCCAGATTGACGGTGATCGGGCCCGCGGTGTCCATCGGGCTGGGTCCCGATGTGCCGAGGCGCTGGTTGATCGTCAACTTGCGTTGCCAGTCCGGCTTACGGGCGTCGGTGCCGTCGTACGTCCACACGTGCCAGTAGTACGTCGCGCCGTCCTGAAGTGCGCCGACGGGCGGCGTCCAGGAGGTCGAGCCGATCCACCCCGAGTCCACCAGCGCGCCACTCTCGCCGTCGGCCCCGCTGGCGATGCGGAAGTAGTACTGCACCCCGTCGCCGTTCGGGTCGCCGGCGGGGTTCACCGACAATGTCGGCGTCGTGTTTGTGGCCGTAACTGCGTCGGCCGGGGACACCGGCTGCGCAATGTCCGGTGGCGTGTTGTACGTGACATACAGCGCGGGGGCCGCGTTCGATCCCGCGTGGCTCGAGTAGAACTTCTTCCAGGAGTACTGATCGTTCTCGTTGTCGGCACGGAGCGACAGCCCGTAGTTCGGCTCCACGCCGCGGAACCACCGATCGGCCAATTCGAAGGTGTCGAACTCCTCCCAGCTGCCCGGGCAAGCCGCGGAGTAGCCGTCGGCGAAGGCGAAACCGTCATAGGGACCGTGGCCGTCCAGTCCGGGCTGGTTCTGATACAGCGTGTCCTCGACGAAGGGGCCGCCCAAGCCATACAGGCTGACGCCACGGTCGTTGCACGAGAACGAGTAGAAGTTGTTGATATCGAACCACGAGGCGAACACGTCCTGGTCCGACCGGACGAGGCCGGTGGTGTCGAACTTGAAGAACGACCGGTTGATCGGGTGGCCCGACGCGCTGTAGGTGCCGACCCGCACCTCGCCAAGATGACCCGAATTCTCACCCTCGGCCATATACGTGTCGTAGCTACCGGCACCTGTGGCTGTGTTGCTGTAGTACGTCGGGTCGATCGTGACCGGCGCCACGCGCGCGGCATCCGCCAACCACGCCGGATCGATCGAGACCTCGATCGTGTACACGTTGGCGGCGCGTGACACCACCTGGCTCCGCACCGGCGTCTCGGCCCGAACGGTCGCATCGTGAGCGAATCCGCCACCGAACCCGGCGACCACGGCGCCGGTGGCGTCGAGTACCTCGATTGACGGTGCCGCATTCCGCGCTGACCAACCGATCGGCAGCGTGACCGTCGTCCGGTACGAGTTCGGAGCGGACGTCGATGGCAACACGACGCTTTCTTCGACACCGTCGGTAAGGAACCTCAGCCGCAGGTTGCGGCCGTCACCGAGGCCACCGGGGAACTCGATCTCGCCGCCGGTGATCGTGGCCGCGACGTCTTGCGCGTCGGGATGGGCGATGACAACTCGGCTGGCGCCATCACCGACGACAACCAGATCCCCCACCGCGGTGGCCTTGACCGCGGTCGCCAGCGGCGACGCCTTCGGACGCAAAAGCCCACTCACATCGGCGACCGGCGCGTTGTCGATCTCGACCCATGCTCCCTCTCGCAGGAACCGCACGGGTCCGCTGCTGAGTTTGGCGGTGCGCGTACCGTCGGGATTGGCGAAGATCTTCCGAGTGGCGGATGTGAGCGCGGCGATCTCGGTCGACTTGGCCTCGTCGAACCCGGCGCCCTTCTTGCGCAGGCGGACCGAGCCGCCGGACGCGGTCTGCGTCGCCGGGTCGCCCAACGGCGCGTTGACGAAGTCGCCACTCGGCGCCGCCGCCGCGGGAGGTCGCGGGTCGTCGGACGGCGCGGGCGGCAGCGACGTCGCCGGCGTCGATCGCCGCGCCGGAACGATCGCGCGAGCCGGCGTACTGACCAGCCCGAGCCCAGCTAGCAGCGAAGCCGTCAGAAATGCCGCGCGCCGTACGCGCCGCGCGCGACGAGCACCTGTGTTTCCCCAGCGTTCCACCCTGCCTCCCCAGTCGGGGCTAGCTATTCGGCAGAGCCGCCCAGACCTCCTGTCGCGCGCTTTGAGATTGTCGCGGCGGTCATGCGCGCGACTGCGCGCCGCCGATCGCGGGCGCAGTTGAACAACACCGGCCAGCGCCTCTAGTCGACGCCGCCCCACGCGACGATCGGGCCGGCGACGTCAATGAGCAATTGCGTGTCGGACCAGTCGACGTCGTCGGGACCCCACTCGATCGTCGGGTTGTCGCCGAACGTCACCTGACCCAACTCACTGGTCGGGAAGGCGCGGGCTACCCAGAACGCAGTGCGCGTTCCCGGCCGGGCGGCGACCCGCTCGCCGGTCGCGGCGAGGTCGGCGAGCAGACGCGCCGGCGACGGCGGCGACTTCTCCGATCGGTAGAGCGGTTGCACGACCGCGGCCAGTGCCTCGTACAGCGGCGGTCGCACCAACTCCGCCTGATACCCGAGGTCGAGATCGACGAGGTCGCCCGGCGCGACTGGGAACGTGGTGACGCCGGTGACGTCGACCTCGTCCTCGTCGAGTCCGGTCACGATCACTTCGTCGGCGTCGTAGGCGCCCAGCAACTCGAGGTCACGCGCCTGGAGGCCGACGGTGCCCAAGTGGTGCGGGTCGTCCCAGCGGAACAACCCTTTTGCGCTCCACGTGTTGGCCACGCCGATGTTCGCGTCGTGCGCCAACGCACGGAGCGCGTCAACCGCGCCCGGCGTCCGGACGACGCCCGGCCCGGCAAGAACTAGAGCGATCGGAGCCCCGGGTTCCGCACGCCGTAGAGCGCGGTGTTGATCTTGTGGCCCAACTCTTCGACCGTCCACCGTTCGCCCGGCTTCTCGATCTTGGTGCCGTAGTCCCACGGCATGAAGCGGATGATGCTGTCGCCCACGGCGCGCAACACCTGGCCGGTGATGTGCGCCGCCTCGTCACTGGCCAGCCACGCGACCAACGGCGAGCTGTTCGACGGGTCGAGCGGGCTGTACTCGGTGAAGTCGTCGGGCTCCTTGGCCTGCAACTCGGCCCGACCCATGGTGCCGGCAATGCGCGTGGCGCCCGCGGGCGCGACGCAGTTGACGGTAACGCCGTACCGCAGCAACTCGAGCGACGTCGTGATCGTCATCGCCGCGATCCCCGCCTTGGCCGACGCGTAGTTCGCCTGGCCGACGTTGCCCTCGAGGCCGGCGCCCGACGTGGTGTTGATGATGCGTCCGGTGACGGGCCGGCCTTCCTTGCTCTCGTTGCGCCAGTACACCGCGGCGTGGTGCGTCGGGCAGAACGTTCCCTTGAGGTGCACGCGCACGACGGAGTCGAAGTCGTCCTCGGTCATGTTGAAGACCATGGCGTCGCGGATGATCCCGGCGTTGTTGACCAGAATGTCGAGCTTGCCGAACGACTCGACCGCGGTGTTGATCATCTGGCGGGCCGACTCGAAGTCGGCCACGTCGCTGTAGTTCGAGACGGCGTCGCCGCCGCGCTCCTTGATCAGCTGAACAACCGCGTCGGCATCTTGTTCGCTGGCGCCGTCGCCCCGCACCGTGCACCCGAGGTCGTTGACGACCACCTTGGCACCGTGTTTGGCCAGCTCCAACGCGTGGCCACGGCCAATGCCGTGCGCCGCGCCGGTGACGATGGCGACCTTTCCGTCGAGCAATCCCATACATCTGACGCTACGTCAGATCTAGCTTTCCCAACCAATGAGGTTCGGTGTCTCGCTCGGACGTTTGAACCCGGCGTTCTTCGCGCCGGTCACCGAGGCGGCCGACGAGATGGGGTTCGACTCAGTGTGGTTGCCCGAGCACCTGGTGCTGCCCGCGGCCATGGCGGGATCGCCCTTTGACGTCGCCGCCGGCGACGACGCCCACCCGCCGGTGCCGCCCACCACGCCGATCTTCGATGCCGCTGCGTACCTTTCTGTCCTGGCCGGTCGCACGTCGCAGATCCGCCTCGGTACCTACGTGTACCTCCTCGGCATCCGCCACCCGTTCGTCGCCGCCCGCGCCTTCGCCACGCTTGACATCGTGAGCGCGGGCCGGGCCGAGCTCGGCGTGGGCGCGGGGTGGCTGCGCGCCGAATGGGAGGCGGTCGGGCTCGACTTCACGACGCGCGGCCGACGGCTCGACGAAGCCATCGGGGTGTGCCGCCGGCTGTGGACCGAGCCGGAGGTCGAGCACCACGGCGAGTTCTTCGACTTCGACCCGGTGTGTTTCGAGCCCAAGCCCGTGCAGCAACCGATTCCGATCCTCATCGGCGGCGAGTCCGAACCCGCATTGCGGCGGGCGGAACGCCTCGGCGACGGCTGGCTGGGGATGGGCCATACGCCCGAGTCGGTGGCGCCGATCGCCGCCCGACTCAAGCGAGACGGCTTCACCATCACGATCGGCGCCGACGTCCGCACCGACGACGACGTGGCCCGCTTCGACGCGGTCGGCGTCGATCGCATCATCGTCGCCCCATGGCGCCGGTCCCCTGACGCCATCGACGGCTTGCAAACTTTTTCTAGCAACCTCTTGACTTGATTAGCGCTTGCTGCATATAGTTAGCGGCATGACCTCGACCCTCCAAGACACAGTCATCGACACCATCAAGACCGTCCAGGACGTGGCCGCCGATGTCGTCAAGCAGGCTGCTGACGCCGTGAAGCCCTTCGTCCCCGAGCTGCCCGACCTCGGCTTCCCGAAGCCGGCCGCCATCGTCGATCAGGCGTATGACTTCACGCAGAAGCTGATCAACCGCCAGCGCGAGTTCACCGCCCAGATCCTCGACACGGTTTCCGTCTGACCTCCCGCTCAACCTCCCTCGTCACTAGCCCGGCAAAGGCGCCGGGCTAGTGCCGCGTCCGCAGCCCTGGCAAGAAGCGCTGGGCAGCTTCATCCGGTCGCAGCGCAAGCTCGCCAACCTCTCGTTGCGCGACCTGGCCGAGCGCACCAACGTTTCCAACCCGTACCTGAGCCAACTCGAGCGCGGGCTCCACGAGCCATCGGTGCGCGTGCTCAAGTCGATCGCGCAGGCATTGAACGTCTCGGCCGAGACCCTGCTCGCACAGGCCGGTGTCCTCGAAGAGGTCGCCGGCGTCGAGACGCCCGATCGAACCGACACTGAATCGGCGATCAAGGCCGACAAGCGCCTCACCGACCCACAGAAGCAAGCGTTGCTGTCCGTGTATCGCAGCTACGTCGCCGAGAACAAGTGAACGTCCTGATTTAGGCTTTCCCGCATGGGGCAGCGGTCGGGACTGGTTGGTGTTGCCGCGCTAGTAGTCGCCGGCGTTCTCGCGACGATCGGGCCGGTCCACGCGTCGACGCTGCCGCCCGGGCCGCAGCTCGGCGGCCTGCCGGTCCCGGACTTCTCGCAGACACCGGCCGGCTTGCCGACGATCCCGGGCCTCACCGTCGCCGGGCCGATCAGCGGCGGGCCGGCAGCGCTCGGCGCATTCGGGGTGCCGTTCAGCGAGCCCGGCGCCGACTGCCCACAGACGAACGGTTCGACGGCCACGTGCAAACCGGCCGCGGTCAACGTCGTCGTGCTCCCCAACGGCAAGGTCCTGTATTGGAACGGCCTCGAGGGCGAAGAGGGCGTCAACCTCAGCCTGGTTGCCGAGGGCGGCGACACCCTCACCAACGACCAGACGCGCCTACTCTCGCTCGCCGGCGGCACACCGAGTTGGTCGACCCCGTCACCCGCCGACGGTGGCGGTAACGGTTCGGCCTACACCGAGTACCTGTTGCCCGGGATGCCGGCGCCGCTCGACGCGGTGTTCAACAGCCCCGGAAGCGCGCTCGGTGCGCTGTTCTGCGCCGATCAGGTACTGCTCGCCGACGGGCGGGTGCTGACGCCGGGCGGTACGCACTGGTACGCCGAGCCGTCGGTGCCCGGCACCGGGCTGGGCGTCGCCGAACTCGAGGGGTTGCGCGAGACGCGCATCTACAACCCGGCCACCAACACGTGGTCGCAGTCCGGCCGCATGAACTACGGGCGGTGGTACCCGAGCCTGGTGACCATGCCCGACGGCAAGGTTTTCGTCGCGAGCGGCGTCACCAAACTGCTCAAGCCGCTGTATCCCGGGCACCCGATGGACTCGGGCACCAATGTGCGCCAGACCGAGACGTACGACCCGGTCAGCGGCACGTGGTCCGACAACGGCGCCGGGGCGGCGCGCAGCCTGCCGCTGTACCCGCGGTTGCATCTGCTCCCCGACGGCAACGTGTATTACGACGGCGGCGGCCAGACCTTCAATCCGATGGGCGAGGCGTACGACGAGCCGACGTGGAACCTCACCGCGCTGTACAACCCGTCGAGTCGCGCGTGGAGATCGCTGACGGTCCCGATCCAGGTATGGGTCGACACGCCGTCGCACGTGCCCGCCATCACCGCCGGGTTCCGCGGCTCCTCGTTCTCGGTGATGCTGCCGTTGGCGCCGCCGTACTCACAAGCGTCGTTCCTCTCCGCCGGCGGCGTGCTCGGTACGACCCCGGGCGCCTACTTCGCGACGCAGGCGTCGACGATCAACACGATCGACACCGCGGCGGGCGACCGCTTCAACTCGGCAGCGACCTCACCGCTCGTCAATGCACGCTGGTTCTCGACCGCGGTGGCGTTGCCGACCGGGCAGGTGATGGCGTTCTCCGGCGCGAATCGCGACGACACGTTCGGCCCGGCCACGTCCTTCGCGGTCACGCAAGCCGAGCTGTTCGACCCGGCGACGAAAACGTGGACGGCGATGGCCTCGGGCCACAAGCAGCGCACGTACCACAACAGCGCAGTGCTGCTGCCGAGCGGCGAGGTACTCGTTGGCGGTCACGCGCCAATCAGCGCGCTGTACTCATACAACACGACGCTGCCGGGCGGCTTCAACCCCAACTTCCGCGATCCGACATTCGAGATCTACAAGCCGCCGTACCTGTTCTGGGGCCCACGCCCGGCGATCACGTCGGTCGGCGCGTCGATGCTCGGCTACGGGCAATCGCTCGCGTTGGGCGTGACGACCGGCCAGCCGGGCCCGATCGAGTCGGTGATGCTCGTCCGCAACGCGGCGATGACGCACCTGGTCGACGGCGATCAGCGTTCGATCGTCCTGCCGATCACGTCCCGGACGGCGAACGGGCTGACCGTCAGCACGCCACCCACCGGCGCAGTGGCCCCGCCCGGCCCGTACCTGCTCTTCGTGAATCAGCGCACCAGCCAGGGTTTGGTCCCGTCGATCGCCGCTCAGGTCTTCGTCCGCTAGAAGTTTTCGACTCGAGGCAACCGCGGCGGGGGCTGCGGTGTCGGAGACTGTGTGATCGCAGAAATGGATCCACGGCTCCTCGCAACGGGCCAGGCCGACTCGATCACGTCCGTGTTCGAAGCCGAATACACCCGCTTGTGCCGGCTGGCCTATGTCCTCACCGGCGACGGCGCCCGCGCTGAGGAGATCGTCATGGAAGCGTTCGTGCGCTCGATGACGAAGTGGCGGAACGTGCGCGAGCCATCGGCGTACGTCCGACGGACTGTCGTCAACCTCTCCAGCAACCGCCGGCGCCGCGCCTTTCTCGAGCGGGCTCTCCCCTTTCGCCGCGAGCCGATCGCGGTGCCGACTGAACCGGTCGACCACGTATGGGCGGCGGTACGCGGCCTTCCCCCTCGGCAACGCGCGGCCGTCGTGCTGCGCTATTGGGGTGACGAGAGCGACGACGCCATCGCCGCGGCCCTCGGGTGCTCGGTCGGGACAGTGAAGTCACAGCTATCCAAGGCGCGCGCCTCGTTGGCCCGCGTACTTCAGGAGGACGAATGAGTTTCGACGACCGTCTACGCGACGGGCTTACCGACGCGGGCCGCGCCTATGACGCGGGCCCGCCGCCGGTCGACGGACTGGCCGCCAACGTGCGAAAGCGCCGACGGGTCCGCGTCGCACTGGCCGGCGGTGGTACTGCCGTGGTGGCCATCGTGGTCGTCGTCGCCCTCGTCGTCGCGGGACGCGACACAAGGCCGACGACCGACCTGACCCTGGCCGGACCGCCCGCAGGGAGTCGCGACGACCCGAGCGCGGTCGGGGCATCGACGAGCGCGGTCCCGCCGCCGGCAACCAGCATCAGCGGGTCGACGGTTCCGTCCGGCACCGGGTACTCGCCGCCGGGCAGCGTCGTCTATCCGGCGGTCACGACAATCCCGCCAACTCCCAGACCGACCACGACCACCACCCAGGCAGGTTCGTCCGGCGACACCGTCACCGTCACGCAGGACGACAACGGCAAGACGTTCACGCTGCGGCCGGGAGAACATCTCGTCGTCTCGCTCACCGATGCCAGCTGGACGTGGTCGGAGCCCGACACCGACAACGCCACGGTGCTCGAACGCACCGCGGTGTCGGCCAACCCGTCGGCGACGCACGTCACGGCGAGCTTCGCGGCCAAGATCGCCGGCCAAGCGCACGTGAGCGCCAGCAAAGACGCCCCGTGCCGGCAGTCGCAGCCGCCGTGCATGGTGCCGACGTACCTCTGGCAGATCACCGTCAACGTCGCCTAGTCATCCATCGTCTGACCGTCGAAGGTGATGACGCCGTTGCGGGCGCGCGTGCCATGGCCGACGCTCGCCATGGAGCCCACCTCGATGCGCCGCGCCGGCGCGCCGTCGAGGGGAAGCTCATAGAGCCACCACGCGCCCTCGCGCGTCGAGTGCACGATCAGGTGCTCACCACCGAGGTCGGCAAAGGGGCCATGAGTGTGGCCGGCGTCGTCGTTCGGCATCACGGTGACCGCCCCACCGCCACTCGCCATGCGGTGGATACGGCGGTGGCCTTCGTGCATGCCGATGAAGAACAGCTCGGCGCCGTCGAGCGAAAACCACGGTCGGTACGCGAACTGCGGGCCCTGGATCTCGACGACCTCGCCGCCCGCAACTTCAACCCGGGCGAGGCGGCCGTGGCGCAGGAACACGATTGCGGAACCGTCGGGACTCCAACACGGGCGCTGGTCGAGCGCGGGACCGTCGGTGAGAACGGTTACGTCGCCCGACGCGAGGTCGAGGATCGCGATCTGTGTCGCGCTGCCATGCGCCGGTATCCCCGATGCGCCACGCGGGCCCATCTCCTCCACTGGGTCGCTGTCGTCACCGAGCACGAACGCAAGGCGCGTGCCGGTCGGGTCGAACACCGGGTGCCGGGCCCGCTCGGGACCGACGGCGTCGAGCGACGACCCGTCGGTGGCCGCCAACCACACGCGCGGCTCACCTCGCTCGGCGCCCCAACAGGCGGCGACGTCGCCGTCGGGATGGACGTGCGCTTGCAGGAACACGCCGTCGGGCGTGAGCTGCGTTATCGCGCCGTCGGGCGACAGCGCGAAGACGGTCACGACCCCGCGTTGCTCGCGATCTCGCGAGCCCAGCCGTAGTCGGCCTTGCCGGCCGGCGACCGCACCATCTGGTCGACGACGGCCAGATGCCGCGGCACCTTGTACCCGGCGATGCGTTCCCGGCAGTGGACGTCGAGTTCGCCGAGGGACGGGTTGGGTGCGCCGTCACGCACTTGGATGACGGCGGCGACCGCCTGACCCCACTTCTCGTCGGGGATGCCGACCACGACGGCGTCGAACACCGCCGGGTGGGCCTTTAGCGCCGCCTCGACCTCTTCGGGATAGATCTTCTCGCCACCCGAGTTGATCGACACCGAGCCGCGGCCGTACACGCGGATGGTGCCGTCGGCCTCGACCTCGGCCATGTCGCCGGGAACCACCCAGCGCACGCCGTCGCGCTCGAAGAACGTGGCCGCCGTCTTCTCCGGATCGTTGTAGTAGCCGAGCGGCACGTGACCGCAACGCGCCACCTTGCCGATGATGCCGGATCCCGGCGCCACTGGTTGGAGCTCCTCGTCGACGACGATCGTCTCGTTGTTCATCGCGAAGCGAAGGCCGGCTTCAGGGCTCGAGCCGGCGGCCGCCGATCCCTGGAACCCCGTCTCCGTCGCACCGAAGCTGTCGAGGATCATGAGATTCGGCAAGTGCTCGAGGAACTGCGCCTTCACCGCCTCGGACAAGATCGCGCCGGCCGAGCTCATCGCGAACCATGACGAGAGGTCGCGCGTCCCGTCGAGCGCCTCGGCGAGCGGCCGGGCCATTGCGTCGCCGACCAGACTCACGGTGTTGACCTTCTCCCGCTCGATCAGCTCGAGCGCGTCGGGCCCGTTGTACTTCGGCAACAGCACGATCTTCTGGCCCCAGTTGAACGAGATGAGCGAGCCGAGTTGCGCGGCGCCGTGCATCAGCGGCGGAGCCGGGAACATCACCATGACGCCGCGACCGAGGGCGTTGGGCGCGACGTCGTCGGCCTTCTCGACCGGCTCCCCTTGCGGGTTGCCGCCACCCAACCCGGCGAAGAACAGATCTTCATGGCGCCACATGACGCCCTTGGGCATGCCGGTCGTGCCGCCGGTGTAGATGATGTAGATGTCGTCGGGCGACCGCTCGATGTCGAGGCGATCGGGCGACGACGCGGCGAGCGCCGCCTCGTATTCGTCCTCGACGACGATGACGTGCTTGAGCTTGGCCGGACGCGCCGGGTCGACGCGGTCGGCGAACTCGCGGTTGACGAGCAGGGCAACGAGATCGGCGTTGTCGTACAGGTAGCGCAGCTCGTCGGCGACGTACCGAAAGTTGACGTTGATCGGGACGGCGCGCAGCTTCATGGCGGCGAGGATTCCCTCGAGGAACTCGACGCCGTTGAGGAGCTGGAGGCCGACGTGGTCGCCGGCGCCCACGCCGAGACCTTGGAGGTGGTGCGCCAGCCGGTTCGAACGCTCGTCGAGCTCGCGATACGTCAGGCGGCGGTCGCCGACGACCAGCGCCTCGCGGTCCCCGACCGCGTCGGCGACCGACTCGAAGATGTCAGCGAGGTTGAATTGCAAGGCTCCGCCCGATCGTCAGGAGTTGCTGGGTGGCGCCGCCCAGCGACAGTTCGATCTGCTTCGCAAGCGCGAAGTACCGGTGCAGCGGGTAGTCGACGTCCACGCCGATGCCGCCATGCAGATGCTGCGCCGCGTGGGCCACGCGCTGACCGCCGTCCGCCGCCCAGAACTTGGCGATGGCCAGTTCCTCGTCGGCCGGCAGGCCTTCGGCTAGCCGCCACGCCGCCTGAAGCGCCGTGAGCTTGATCGCCTGCACGTCGATGAACGCGTCGGCCGCCCGCTGGCCAACCGCCTGAAACGACGCGATGGGCTTGTCGAACTGCTTGCGGCCCTTCGTGTACTCGGCGGTGATCCGCAACGCTTCGTCCGATACCCCGGCCTGCATCGCGCACAATGCCGCCGTCCACAACCGCCGCAATGGCGATTCTGGGCGGATTTCCGCGCTCTCCGCACTCGCGGATCCGCCCAGAATGCCGTGGGGGGTGCCGCTGGTCGTCTCGACCGGTGTGACGTCGGCGTCGGTGACGAGTTGGTCGCCGATGAGGATGGCGTCGGCCTCGGCCGCGTACGGAACGATCTCCTCGAGCGCAGCGGTGAGGATGGCGTCGCCGGCGACCACGCGAGGCAGCCACTCTGCCTTGGCATCGTCGGGCAGCGCGAGCGCGGTCACGAGTGTCGGCAGCAACGGGAGGTCGACCGCAGCGCGACCTTGCTCCTCGACGACGAGACAGAGCTCGAAGATCCCGTATCCCAGGCCGCCGTACTCCTCCGGAATGGCGACCCCGAGGAGGCCGGCCGACGCCAGTTCCTTCCACGTGGCGCGTTCGCCACCGAAGATCTGCTTGGCCAGGCCCTGCAGTTCTTGCTGCTCATCGCTTAGGGCGAAGTCCATTAGATCGACCTCGGCATTCCAAGCCCGAAAATCGCGATCAGGTCTCGCTGCACTTCGTTCGTGCCGCCACCGAACGTCAGGATCAGCGTGCCTTGGTACGCCCGCTCGAGCGAACCGCGCAGCGCGGCTTGCGGCGTACCCCGCTTCATCGTCGCTGTCGGGCCGACGATCTCCATCAGCAGGCGGTACGCCTCTGTGTAGAACTCGGTGCCGAACACTTTGGTCGCCGACGCTTCGGCCGGGTTGACCGCGTCGTGCTCGGTCGCCCACGCCATCTTCCAGTTGATGAGGCGGAGGAACTCGAGCTTGGCGCGGACGCGAGCCAGGTTGACCTGCACCCACTCCTGGTCGATGGCGCCGGTCTCGCGCGCCCAGTTGAGAACGAGGTTGTACTGGCGCTCCACGTACGCCGGCGGCGCCAGCGCGATGCGCTCGAAGTTGAGTTGGTTGACGATGAGGTCCCACCCGCGGTCGACCTCGCCGATCAGCGCGGTGTGCGGCACGCGCACGTCGTCGTAGTAGGTCGCGTTGGTGCGGGCGCCGCCCATCACGTTGATCGGCGTGTAGCTGAACCCCGGCGTCGACGTCGGCACCGCGAAGATCGAGATCCCCTTGTGCTTCTTTGCCTCAGGGTTGGTACGGACGGCCAGCCAGATGTAGTCGGCGAACTCGGCCAGGCTCGTGAAGATCTTCTGGCCGCTGATTACCCACTCGTCGCCGTCGCGCACGGCCTTGGTGGTGAGCGACGCCAGATCGGTGCCGGCGCCGGGCTCGCTGTAGCCGATGGCGAAGTTGACCTCGCCGCGGAGGATGCGCGGGAGGAAGAAGTCCTTCTGGTCCTGCGACCCGAACTTCATGATCGTCGGCGCAACCGCGTTGATCGTCAGGAACGGGACGGGCGCGCCGGCGCGCTGCGCCTCGTTGTAGAAGATGTACTGCTCGATCGCCGATGCGCCCTGGCCGCCGTACTCCTTGGGCCAGCCGATGCCGAGCCAACCGTCGGCGCCGAGCTTGCGGATCGCCTCGAGCGACTTCGGTCCGCCCAACTCGCCGCCGGACATCTCCTCTTCGATCTCGGGCGTGACCAGTTCGGCGAAGTACGCCTGCAGCTCCAGCTGGAGCTTCTCCTGCTCGGGCGTCATGGCCAGGTGCATAGCGGCCGAAATTAGAACAGGTTCTCGTCAGCCCGGCAAGCGTGCGATCTAGCGTCGCGGGATGGCGATCACGGGTGCGCACGTCCTCATCAACACGTCAGAGCCGGAAGCGCTGCGGGCGGTGTTCCGCGACGTGTTCGGCATGGATCACGTCGACGCCGGCGGCGGCTGGTTGATCTTCAACTTGCCGCCGGCCGAACTCGGCGTGCACCCGAGTGGTGGTCAAACCGACCATGCGCTGTCGTTCATGTGCGACGACATCGACGAGACGATGGCGGAGCTGAAGGCCAAGGGCATCACGTTCCTGCACGAGCCCACCAACGCCGGCTTCGGGATCGAGACGATGATGGAGCTGCCCGGCGGCGTGACCGTCCAGCTCTACCAGCCCCGGCACCCCACCGCTATCTGACGTATCGTCAGCCGCATGCGAGCAGCCATTTTCGTCGGACAAGAGCAGCCCCTCAGCATCGAAGACGTCGAGCCCATGCCGCCGGGCCCGGCCGACGTCGTCGTCAGCATCGGCGCCAGCGGCGTGTGCCATTCCGACCTCTCCGTCGTTCACGGCTACGTCCCGCTCCCGCCGCCGACCATCCTCGGCCACGAGGGCACCGGCATCATCGAAGAGGTAGGCCCCGAGGTCGTCGGCCTCAAGAAGGGCGACCGCGTGATCGCCTCGTTCACGCCGGCGTGCGGCACCTGTTACTGGTGCCTGGCCGACGAGTCGAACCTCTGCGAGCAGTCGTTCGCCTTCGGCATGATCCCGCGCGCCAAGCGCGGTGACGGCTCGATCAGCTCGACGTTCACCGGCCTCGGCACGTTCGCCGACGTGATGACGGTCAACCAGGCCTCGGTCGTCAAGGTCGAGAGCGACCTTCCCGACGAGCAGCTCGCGCTCATCGGCTGCGGCGTCACCACTGGCGTCGGTGCCGCGCTGAACACCGCCAAGATCAAGCCCGGCGCCACTGTCGCCGTCATCGGCTGTGGCGGCGTGGGCCAGGCCGTGATCCAGGGCGCCCGCATCGCCGGCGCTAGCCGCATCATCGCCGTCGACCCGGTGGAGTTGAAGCGCAAGACCGCCGAGCAGCAGGGCGCGACCGACCTGGTCGACCCCGGCGCCGGCGACTCAGTCGGTCAGGTGCAGGCTCTTACCGGTGGCCGCGGCGTCGACTACGCGTTCGAGGTCATCGGCCTGCCCGAGACCGTGGTCCAGGCCTACGGCATGGCGCGGCGTGGCGGCACCGCGATCGTCGTCGGCATGCCCCGCATGGACTCGCAAGTCACGCTGCCCGGCTTCCAGCTGTTCTACGACGAGAAGAAGCTGCTGGGCTGCGTGTACGGCTCGGCCCAGGTGCGCCGCGACTTTCAGCGGCTGATCGGCCTCATCGAGACCGGTCGCCTCGACGTCGGTTCGATGGTCAGCGCCCGCATCGGCCTCGACGACGTCAACGACGCCTTCCGCGCCATGGAAGCCGGCGAGGTCATCCGCTCAGTAATCGTGTAAGAGAACTCGCCTGAGGCAGCGGGGCTGGGGGCCCCCGCTGCACGCGGCGGGTCGTCCCCGGAGCGCAGCGAAGGGGCGGGGGCCCGCCGCCGGTTAAGCGGGCGCGGTACCCAAATACGCGGCTTGCACCGCGGGGTGGGCTTGGATCTGCTTCGGGTTGCCATCGGCGATGATGGCGCCGAAGTCGAGAACAAAGATGTGCTTGCACACGCGCATCACCAACTCGACGTCGTGCTCGACGATCAGGATGCCGAGGCCTTCGCCGGCCAGCTCGACGAGGAGGTTGGCGAACGACTCGGTTTCGGTGTCGTCGAGGCCCGACCCCGGCTCGTCGAGCAAGAGGACGCGCGGCCGCGCCGCCAGCGCCCGCGCCAACTCCACAAGCCGCGCCAAACCCGTTGGCATCGCGTCAACGCGGTCGTGAGCGACGTTGCTGATGCCGACGCGTTCGAGCAGCTCGTCGGCGACATCTCCGGGGTCGGCCTTCTCCTTGCTCCAGGACTGGCGGATCTCGGCGGCAACGAGGACGTTCTCGCGAGCGCTGAGCGACCCGAACACCTCGAGGCGCTGGAACGTGCGCGCCAGACCCATGCGCGCCCGCTTGTGCGGACCGAGCTTCGAGACGTCGACGCCGTCGAGTTGGATGCGACCCGCCACCGTCTCCTGCAACCCGGTGATGACGTTGAAGCACGTCGTCTTGCCGGCACCGTTGGGACCGATGAGGCCGGTGATCGACCCCGCCGGCACCTGAAGGCTCACCGCGTTCAATGCATTGACGCCCCCGAACTGCACGGTCGCGTCCTGCACCTGGAGTAGCGCGTCGGCGTTCACCCGACGCCTCCCAGGTAGGCGGCAGCCAGGTCGTCCTCCAGGTCGGCGGGTTGACCGACCGCCACGATGCGCCCGTGCAGCATGATCGCCGCGTAATCGGCGACGCCGAGGACCGTTCGGGCGAACTGCTCGACGACGAGAATCGAGACGCCCTCAGCCGCGATCTGCGCCACGATCTCGTACAGCTGCTCGACGATGATCGGCGCCAGGCCCATCGACAGCTCGTCGAGCAACAAGAGCGCGGGATCGGTCGCCAGGCCGCGCGCCATCGCGAGCATCTGCTGCTCGCCGCCCGACATGGTCCCCGCCAGCTGGCCGCGCCGCTCGCCCAGACGCGGGAACCGCGCGTAGGCGATCTCCTCGACCGCCTCGGTGGTCGCTCCTGCAAACGTGACCATGCGGAGGTTCTCGCGCACGGTCAGGTTCGGGAAGACGCCCCGTCCCTCAGGGATCGTGCAGACGCCGCTACGGGCCAGCGCGTCAGGCGTGACCCCGTTGACGTGGCGCCCGGCGATATGGACGCAACCCGAGGTCGCCGGCATCTGGCCGCTGGCGACCTTGAGCGTCGTGGTCTTGCCGCCGCCGTTGGGGCCGAGGAGCGCGACAACGCTGCTCGGAGGAACGACGAGGTCCACGCCGTGAAGCACCTCGATCTTGCCGTACGCCGCGCGGACGCCATGGAGCGCGAGCACCGGCGTGGTCACGCTGATTACCCTAACTGTTTCTGAAATCGATCAGGCTGTCGACGGTTCTTCTCATCGCCTGCCTTGTCGGCGCGAGTTGCGGTGGGCGGTTCAACAAGGACCAGCGCGCCGCGTTGCGCGCTGGGGCGGCGAACAACAGTGCCGGCGCGTCCGACAACGGGGTCAGCGCCGGCGACCAGTCGTCCACCGACGCCGGCGGCGCCGGCGCGACGGCCACGACAATTGCCAGCAGCAGCGGCGGTGGCCCCTCCAGCCCGGGCGGCAGCGGTGGCTCGAGCGCGGCGACGAGCACGAGTTGCAAGAGCGAAGGCGGCGCCACCGACGTCGGCGTCACCGCCGACTCCGTCGCAATCGGAAACGTGTCGATCATGAGCGGCCCGGTACCGGGCTTCGGTCGGACGTCGCAGAGCGGCGTTCAGGCCTACGTCAACTACATCAACAGCCAGGGCGGCGTCTGCGGCCGTCAGCTCAAGCTGAGCAACAGCGACGACCGCTTCGATAGCGGCGCCAACCGGTCCGAGACCGAGAAGCTCAAGGCCAAGGTCTTCGGGTTCGTCGGCGGTCTGTCGGTTGTCGACGATGGCGGCGCCGCGATCTTGCAAGGCACCAACGTTCCCGACGTCGGGCTTTCCCTGTCCGATGCGCGGATCAAACTGGCCAACAACTTCTCGCCGAACCCCATCGACCTGGCCGACGGCGGCAACGGCGCCATGCCGGCGCTCCAGTACTACAAGAGCACGCTCGGGGCGACGACCGGCGCGGTCATCTGGCCGGGCCAGCCCATCGCCCGGGCCCGCGCCCAGGGCTACGTGAAGGACATGCAGCGGGCCGGCATCAACGTCGTGTACCAGGCCGAGGTGTCGGTCACCGAGACCAACTACAGCGGCCACGCCGCCCAGATCCAACAGAAGCACGCCGACATCCTCATGACCACGTTGGAGTTGTCCGGCATGGCGGCATTGGCCAAGGCCCTCAAGCAACAGGGCTACCAGCCCAAGGTGGCGGCCTACGGCGCCCAGGCCTACGGCCAACCGTTCATCGACCGGGCCCGAGACGCGGCCGAAGGCACCACGCTCAACATCGCCCACGACATCTTCGAGAACCGCGCCAACAACAAGGCGGTCGACACGTTCCTCAAGTGGTTCGGGCAGGCGGCGCCGGGCGTGCAGCCCGACTTCTTCGCCGTCCTGGCCTGGGCGTCGACCGAATTGTTCGTGCAGGCGCTGAAGGCCGCGGGCTCCAAGCCCACCCGCGACGGCGTCGTCGCCCAACTCAAGAAGATCAACAGCTTCACCGCCGACGGCCTGATGGCGCCCATCGATCCCGCCGGGAAGCACTGGGCCAAGTGCTTCCTCATCGTCAAGGTCGTGAACCAGAAGTGGCAGCGCGTCGAGCCGCCATCTGGTTCCGGCTTCCACTGCTAGCCGCATGGAGCAGTTCCTCGGCTTCATCGTCCTCGGCATCGTCGCCGGCTCGATCTACGCCGTGGCCGCCAGCGGTCTCGTACTGACCTACACCACCACCGGCGTCTTCAACTTCGCGCACGGCGCCGTCGGCATGCTCGCCGGGTTCGTCTACTGGGAGTTGCGCGCCCAACACAACGTCCCGACGCCGATCGCGCTCGTACTCGTCATCTTCGGCTTCGCACCGCTGTTCGGGATCGTGGTCGAGCGCGTTCTGATGCGCGGGCTGCGTGGCGCGAGCGTCGGCACGACCCTCGTCGTCACCGTCGGGCTCACCGTTGGGCTTATCGGCGCGGTGCAGACGATATGGAAGCCGGGCGAGGCCCGCTTCCTCGAGCCGCTGTTCGGCAACCGTTCCGTACACATCGTCGGCCGAACGGTGACGTGGGACGAGTTGGCGTTCATCGTCGTCGCCATCGCCGTCGCCGCGTCCCTTCGCGTGCTGCTCTTCCGTACTCGTATCGGCGTGGCCATGCGCGCTGTCGTCGACAACCCGGAGCTGACGGGGCTGAACGGCGCCAAGCCGGCAACCGTGGCGCGCACCAGCTGGATTCTCGGCAGCATGCTGGCGTCGATCGCCGGCGTGCTCGTGGCACCCAAGCTCAACCTCGAGCCGATCGTGATGACGTTCCTCGTCGTCAACGCCTACGCGGCGGCCATCGTGGGCAAGCTACGCAGCCTTCCGCTGACGTTCGCCGGTGCCCTCGCGCTCGGCATCGTCGAGAACCTCGCCATCGGCTACCTACCCGAAGGGTCGTTCGTCAGCCGCCTGCGACCGTCGCTCCCCACGCTGTTCTTCTTCGCCGCGCTGCTGCTCCTTCCCGAAGCGCGCTTGCGGGTCGGCCGGGTCGTCGGTCGCAGCACGCCGCGGATACCGACGCTCAACGAGAGCCTCACGCGCGGCCTCGGGTTCCTGCTGCTCGCCATCGCCATCGCCGCCTTCGCCCCGAAGACGTCGCTGCCGGACATGACGCAGGGCCTGGTGTTCGCCATCATCATGCTGTCGCTCGTGGTGCTCTCGGGCTACAGCGGTCAGGTGTCGCTGTCGCAACTCACGTTCGTGGGCCTAGGCGCGTGGGCCATGGGCTCGGTGTTCAACGGCGACTCGCCGATCGGGCTCATCGCCGCGGCAGCGATTGCCATCCCGGTCGGCGCGGCGGTCGCCCTACCGGCCATGCGGCTCCAGGGGATCTACCTCGCGCTCTTGACGTTCGCGTTCGCGATCCTCGCCGACTACCTCATCTTCAACGACCCGAACGTCTTCGGCGACGGCAACGTGCAGGTGGGTCGACTCCAGATTGCCGGCCTGTCGTTCAGCAGCAATCGCGCCTACTTCGTACTAACCGCGTTTGCATTCTCCGCGCTCGGCGCCGCCGTGCTGGCCTTGCGCCGAGGACGGCTGGGCCGCACCTTGGCCGCCATGCGCGACAGTCCGGCCGCCTGTGCCACGCTCGGGCTCGACGTCCGCCGCACGAAACTCGTCGTGTTCATGGTGTCGGCAGCTATCGCCGGCCTGGGTGGCGCCTTTCTCGGCGGTCTGCGTGGCACCGTGGGGACCATCGACTTCACCGCGCTCAACAACCTTCCCCTCTACCTGCTCGCCGTCGTCGGCGGCGTGACCACCGTGAGCGGCGCCTTCCTTGGAGGCGCTCTGTTCGCGCTGCTGCCCGTCGTGCAGAGCCGGGCGCCCGACCTGGCCGGCCTCGTCTTCCTCGGTATCGGCGCAACCGCAGTGAGTCTCGGTCGTCAACCCAACGGGTTGGCCGGCATGTTGGCCCAGCGGGCCAGCACCCGCCGGCCGCAGGGCCCGGCGGGCGTGGGCGCCCTCGACGTTCAAGAGGAGGCGATCGGTGTCCCGGCGACGGTGGGCTAGCGCGGCCCTCGCCGCCGCGCTGCTATCGGGCGTCGTCATCAGCGGCGCGCGAGCCGACGACGCGCCGAGCGCGGGCATCGGCGGCTACAACCTGCTCGCCCGGGCCAACCCGTTGCAGATCACCTACGACAGCCCCGGGCTCCTCCCGGTCGATCCCATCATCCAGGTGAGCGTGCCGGAGAGTTACTCCACCCTCACCAGTGGACCGTCGGGCTACAGCCTCGCCAGCCTCGCCTTCCCCGGACCACTGATCGCCGACCTCGGCAGCGTGATCACCCAGACCAGCCCTTCGTGCCAGCCGCCGTTCGCGGTGCCCGTCTATCCGCTGCGGGCCGAGGCGTTCTTCCCGCAAGGTCCGACTGACAGCGACGCGTCGCCGGTCCCCGGCGGGCGCATGCACGCCGTCGCCAACGGGCCCGCGAGCAGTGCGTTCGGCGCGCTCGACGATCTCGTCTTCCCCGCGGTGTTCTCGATCGGTTCGGCCACCGGCACGTCGTCGACGGCAGGCGGCGACGACGCCGCGGTCACCAAGGCGCGCAGCGTCGTCAGCGGTTTCAAACTCCTCGCCGGCGCCATCTCGATCGATTCGATCGTGACGGACCTCAGCGCGACGAGCACGGGCACCGGCGGCAAGACCGAAGGCGTGACGACGGTGAGCGGCGCCACGATCGGCGGCCAGAAGGTCACCATCGACGAGAACGGCGTCACGCTGGCCGGCACTGGCGTCGGCGCGGTGGGTCTGCTGCTCAAGCAGCTCGGCACAAGCCTCAACGACGCGCTGGTGCAATCAGGGATCACGATCAAGGTCGTCGACCACCGCGAGACCAAGGACGGTGGTCTCGCCGAACGTATCGCCGGCGGGCTGGTCATCGACATCAACTACAACGGCCGCACGACGCCGCTGATCTCGACCATCCTCGCCGCCGTGCCCGCCGGGCAACTCTCCCCCACCAACCTCACCGAGTGTGCGCCGTCGTCGCCGCAGGGCCTCTTCAACCTCTTGAAGGAGACGCACATCGAGTCGTTCGCGTTGGGCGGGGCGACGGTGTCGTCCAACGGCAGCGCCGGTTTCGGCCTGCCGTCGCTCGACGTGAGCGACATCGTGCCGGGGCTGCCCGAGGTGTCGGGCGTCACCGACTTCAGTGGCGATCTCGGCGGCGCCCTCGACGCCGGGGGCCCGTCGCAGTCGGGCGCCGCCTCGTTCACCAACACCGGAACGGCGGCCGCGGGCAACGCCGGCGGCCGGGCCATCCCCGTCGCGCTCGTGCTGCTTCTGCTAGCCCTGTTCCCTGTGCTCGGGACCATGACGCAACGGCTCGCCGACGCGACGTTGGCCGCTCCGGTCGCCGCCGTCTGCCCCCTCGACGAAGGAGACGACAGTGGCTGACGTCGCCCAAGAGACGACGGCAAGCGGGCGGCTCGGCGAGGCCATCGGCGGTCTGCGAATCTCGGCCGTGCGGGCGCGGGTCAGTGAGCGCACGCTCCTGTACGTTGGCGGCGCCCTCGGCATCCTCGGTCTCGCCGTCGTCCTCATCGGCTGGTACGGCGTGTCACACACGATCGTCCTTCAGGAGCAGAACGCGTACATCGTCTCCGGCGGCCTGCTCGGCCTCGGCCTGGTGTTCCTCGGTGGGTTCTCGTACTTCGCCTACTGGGTGACCCGGCTCGTGCAGGAGCAGCAGCGCCAGACCACGGTGCTGCTCGAAGCGATCACCTCGCTCCGACCGTCGGCCAACGGCGGCGCCCCGGCCGCCGCGGTCGTCGGCGTCGGCGTCGGCGTCGGCGGATTGGTGGCGACGGCCAAGGGCTCGATGGCTCATCGGCCCGACTGCGCGGCGGTCGCCGGCAAGAAGGGCCTCCGCAAGGTCACCGAGGCCACCGGCCTCGAACCCTGCCGCCTCTGCAACCCCTACTAGCTGCGACTGCGCACGACCCGCCCCGTCGAGGGCGACTCGTGCGCACTCACGGCCGGAGGAGGAGGCGGGCGGCGACTTCGAGTTCTTCGGCCATGAGGCCGGCCTCGGCCATGCCGCCGGCCCAGGACACGAGGGCGGCGAACCACACGTAACCGAGGACGCGCACGACCTGGTCGGTGTTCTCGACGCGGCCGCCGTCGATGGCGCCGCTGATGATCGACCGTAACGTCTCGTAGACCTCGTTCTTGGTCTCGGCCGCGTCGGGGTCGGGCGACGAGAGGGCGGTGACCATGGCGCCGGTGACCCGCGGCTCGCGCTCGAGGGCGCGGCTCGCCCGGCGCAGCACGTCGATGACCCGCTCAGCCGGCGTGTCGCCCGGCGGCGGCTTCTGCTTCAGCCGGCGCTCGAGCGTGGTCGCCCATTCGCCCAGCGCGGCGACGAGCAGCTGGTCCTTCGAGGGGAAGTACCGGTAGAGCGTCCCGAGGGCGACATCGGCCCGCTCGGCCACATCCCGCATCTGCACCGCGTCGTAGCCGCCGTCAGCCGCCAGCTCCATCGCCGCTTCGAGGACGCGCTTGCGCCGAACGGCTTGGTTGCGAGCGCGTCGACCCTCGACGACAACCGGCTGGCCCATGCGGGCCCAACCTACTGCGAAACTAGAACGCGTTCCAGTCTTACCCGAACTCGATGAGGTCTTGCTTGGCGATGCGGTCGCCGGCCAGCAGGATGATGCCGGCGGCCATCATGGCCAGACCGAGGATCGCCAGGTTCCAGCTCATGCCGGAACGGGCGAGCGCATCGGCGCTGACGATGAGCGTCATCGACGCCGACTGGCCGGCGCCGGCGGCAGTGAGCGTGTGGGTGCCCACCGGCACGCTGCTCGGGATGACCACGCTGACGGAAAACGCGCCGTGGCTGTCCGTGTGAGCGATGCCTAGCGACACGGGGTCGCTGAACAGCGTGAGGGCGACGTCGATGTTGGCGCCGAAGCACGCGCCGTTGACGACGGTGGAGCCGCCAGGACGGATCGACTGGACCGATGCCGTGATGCTCGGCGGGCCCGTGCACGTCGACGTCGTCGTCACGCCCGCCGTGGTGGTCGGGCCTGCGGTGGTCGTCGGGCCTGCGCTGGTCGACGTGGTGGACGAGGGGGAGGACGACGACGTACTTCCGCCCGCGCCCGACCCGTTGCCGCCGGTCGTCGTCGGGGTCGACGATGAGCTCGAGCTGTTGTTGGAGCCCGACCCGTCGTCAGCCGTCAATCCGATGCTGCCACCGCCAAGGAGCGGGACGCCGGGGAGGGCGCGCGCCGACGAGGCGAACAACAGTAAGGCCGTAGCGCCACCGGCGATAAGGCCAACGCCGGCTAATGAGGCGATCCGTCGCAATGCAAACTCCTCCTCATGTTCCCCGCCCAGCGGGGGTCACTCTAGGCGCAATTACCCAGGAGGGACACGTTTCACCACTGCTCGTGGTCAACCGCGGCCCAAAATGACGCCGCTCGTAGGCACGCCGGTGCCCGCGGTGACCAGCACGTGGTGCACGTTGGCAACCTGGTTCACCGACGTGCCCCGGAGCTGCCGTGCGGCCTCGGCCACCCCGTTCATGCCGTGGATGTACGCCTCGCCGAGCTGGCCGCCGTGCGGGTTGAGCGGCAGCTTGCCGACCAGGTCGCAGTGACCGTCGGCCAGGAACCCAGGCGCCTCCCCCGGCCCGCAGAAGCCGAACTCCTCGAGTTGGACGAGCACGAACGGCGTGAAGTGGTCGTAGATCACGGCCACGTCGATGTCGTCGGGACCGACGCCGGCCTTCTCGTACAGCTGGCGGGCGACCAGACCCATCTCCGGCAGGCCGACGATCGAGTC
>Ga0075428_100000244_pt1 | contig 53263 bp, 39 predicted proteins | sample RhiMetdeltSRZDD2_FD_75291 | JGI IMG/M metagenome (GOLD analysis project Ga0075428, IMG submission 75291) | Populus rhizosphere microbial communities from Tennessee, USA - Rhizosphere MetaG P. deltoides SRZDD2 | ecosystem: Host-associated > Plants > Roots > Rhizosphere > Soil | place: USA... | reverse complement strand
GCTCGGGCTGCATCGGCGAGCGCGCGCTCGGCGACGAGCGTCACGATCGCGTTGACCTTCGGGTTCACTCGCTCGATACGCGCGAGATGTGCCGTCATCACATCACGCGCCGATACGTCGCGCTTTTTAGTGCGGGCAGCCAGTTCGACCGCACTGAGGTCGCACAACTCGTCGCTGGCACCAGGTGGCGGCGGCGCGCTCGCATACAGGTTCGCGCGCGCAGAGCCAACAGTGGCAACCGCACCGATCGCCTTCCCGAACGCCCGGCGAGTCATCATTCGGCGCCCTTTTTCTGTTCCGCGAGCCGCGTCTGGAACGTCTTCTCGCTTCGGTCCACGTACTGTTTGAAACCCTCGGGATCGATGAAGGGATTCGGGCCCCCGCCCTTTTCGAGCCGCGCGTACTTCTCTGTGAGGTTGTAGAAGTTCCCGTGCGCACCAAGGAACACGTCAACCGGAAGGGAGCGCATCACCTTGAAACTGCGAACGTAGTCGTCAGCGATCTCGGGGTAGTCCTTGTTGTTGACGAGCACGTACCCCGGGTTCACGCCGATGCTGCACGAGATCAGGACGTTATACGCCTTGTCAGCCTCCTGCGCGCGCAGCGTCCACGTCGTGCAACCCTTGGTGTGGCCTGCGGTCCGGTGAGCCACGAGCGTTGTCCCGCCGAGCTTCACGTCGTCGCCGTCGTGCAGCACGCGGTCAATCGGATGCTCCTTACCACCTGGCCTCATGGTGCGAAGAGCGGGCACGTCCTGCTCCATCGCCATGACCTGCGCCTTGGTCAGTTCTTTGACCAGCGCATCGCCCTCCATGTGGTCGCCATGCGCGTGGCTGCCCAGGAGAATCTTGACGTCGGTAAATTTGAACCCCAGTTTCTCGACCGCGGCGCGAATGACCGGCACCGTCGTCTCGAAACTGCTGTTGATCAAAATGTGACCTTCTGGCGTGGTGATCAGATAAGACGCGAGCTGCTCGGAGCCGACGTAGTAGACGTTGCCGATTACTTTGTGAGGCGGGAACGGTTTATTGAACTCCGCCTGCCGGTTCTGGGCGCGAATATCAATCGACACCAACGCAACAAGAACTGTGACCAAGAAAACGTATCTCATGACATTCACCTTGCACCTCACCTGTACCCTCGACTTTGCACTTCGTACCTTGTAGCCAGAACCTTGACCTGACTTTTGACCTTTGCCTTTGACTTTTGACCTAGTCTTCGCCTTTTGACCCTTGACCTACTCAGTAACAACGATCTGCCCGACAACCCACGGATGCTCCTTGCACATGTATGCGTAGTTGCCCGGCTTGACGAACGTGACGCCGCCGACATCGGCGGGGTTGAGCGGCCCCGTCGTCCACGATCCGTCTTGCGCGACGATGGTGTGGACCATCAGTCCGTTGTTGCGCCAAGTCACCTGCGTTCCACGCTTCACACGAGCGCGGAAGGGGCTGAAGGCGTATTCGTCAGTCATGTAGTGGAAACCGGTAAACCCGGTATCGCGAACGAGCGAAGCCGTTTCAACCTGTGTCGTGTCCGTAATCTGCCCCGGGAAAGGCTCCTGCGGTGGGCGGACGGGAGCGGACGCCTGCGCAACGGTCCCGCCCAGCTTGAATGCCCACACGCCGGCCGGAGCGATCGCGGCGATGTACTGCTCGCCGTCAATCTCGTATGACAACGGCGGTCCACCGGCTGCGCCAATCTGGAACTGCCAGAGCATGTTGCCGGTCCTGGCGTCGTAGGCCTGGACGTTGCCGTCGGGCGCCGACTGGAACATCAATCCACCCGCGGTCGTCATCGCGCCACTCGGCCGCCCGGGCCTGAATTCTTTCTTCCACACCACCTTGTTCGTCCGGCTGTCGATGGCCGCCAGCACGCCATGGGCGAGACTGTTGAGTCCCGGAACACGCTGATTAAACGTGTTGCTGAAGAACCAGGGATTCTCGTCGCGCCGCAACCAGCCGAGCGAGGCGTTGCCAGTGGCGTAAAAGTATCCCGTCTCCGGGCTGTACGCCATCGGCGCGACACGCATCCCGAACGTCGGTGTGAGCAGGTTCGCCTTTTCGACTGATGCCGGCGTGTAGTAGTCGCACCGCAGGTCGAAGCCGCGCGGCAATGACTCCTTCTTCCAGGCGTCGCATGGTGGTAGTGCGCTTTCCGCGTCAGCTGGGAACGGCTGCGTGGACGCCGTCCTCTGGAGCTTGTCCTGGGTGACCGGCCGCTCCTCGATTCTCGTCAGCGGCTTCCCCGTTTCGCGATCGAGCATGAAGAGGTAACCGTCGGCGCGCATGGCCGCGATCGCTTTTCGAGAACGCCCATCGACCTGCGCGTCGTATAAAACAGGCGAGATCGCGATGTCAGCCTCCCAGATGTCGTGGCGGATCACCTGGTAATGCCAGCGCAGCTTCCCCGTCTTCATGTCGAGCGCCACCACTGCGCAGAGATAGAGATTGGATCCCGGCCGTCCCTCGCCGGCGAGCTGCGGCACACCGTTACCGGTGACGTAGTAGACGACGCCGAGATCGGGATCGGCAGCGCCAACGAGCCACACTGCGCCCCCGCCGCGCTGCCAGATCGGACTCCCCTTCGGCCACGTTTCCGATCCGGGCTCGCCCGGTGCGGGTACAACGAAGAAGCGCCACGCCTCGTCACCTGTCTTTCCGTTGAGCGCCACGACCTGTCCACGCCAGCCGTTGTCGGCGCTGAGACCAACCGACACGAGGCCGCCGGCGTAAAGAGGCGCGCCCGAGATGACCTGTCCCTTATCTCTCGCTTTGTCACCGACGTACTTGTTCCAGACCAGTTCTCCCGTCCTTTCGCGAAGCGCGACCACGCGCGCATCGGAGAGCCCGACGAACACGAGCCCGTCGCCGACCGCCACGCCTTCACGCGCAGGCGCTCCCATGCCGGTCTGAAGGCCGGCCTGAAATCGCCAGATTCTCGCGCCCGTCTTGGCGTCGAGCGCGTACACCGACGGCGGTGCCGTGACGAACATCAGGCCGTCGTGGACGACGGGCATCGTGCGGGCGCCCGCCGGTGTGTCGAACTTTTCCGAAGTCCAGGCGCCGCCAAGCTTCGATATGTTCTGCGTGGTGATCTGGTTGAGCGTCGAGTGCCGCGTATTTCCCCAGTCGCCGCTGACCGCTGGCCACTGCTTGCTGGCCGGCTGCCGCGCATCGTCGCCCGTCTGCACTCCGACACCAACAGGCAAGGTAGCGAGACACATCACCACCGCGACCAACAACCGCTGCATGATGCCGCTCATATCGAGCTCCTGTTACTAAGTCGCACCGGAGGCAAGGTAGAGCGGAGGCTTTCCTGGCCTGAGCAAAGTCGAAGGCAGCCTCCGCGCGTGCCGGGCCCGAGGCAGATGATACGTACTTCTTCTTCGTCCTGCACCGCGCAAATCGCGTACTTACTCAGCGCGCGGCGACTACGGCGCGAAAACCGGCCGCAACCGATTGTCGCTCTGGCGGCACGATTCGGGCACCCGGATTTAGAATGAGCGCATGCCCTTCGACTCTCGCTCAGGGCACCCCGAGCAACGTCGAGGGGTGGCCGGGAGCGATCCGATGCCGTCCTCCCCGGGCGTGAAGCTCACCTACGACGACTTCGTGCAGTTCCCCGATGACGGGCTGCGGCACGAGTTGATCGACGGGGAGCACTATGTGACGCCCTCGCCAAATACAAAGCACCAGCGAATATCCATCCATCTCACTGTGCTCATCGGAGGTTGGCTCGAACGCAATCCGATTGGCAAACTATTCCACGCGCCATTCGACGTTGTGTTCTCGAAGTACGACGTTGTAGAACCGGATCTTCTATACCTCTCCAATGCGCGAGCCTCCGACGCGTTGACGCCGCTACACGTTCACGGCGTGCCAGAACTCGTGATCGAGATCGGATCTCCGGGCACACGCAAGCGAGATGAAACGGTCAAGCGACGACTCTACGAGCGAACGGGCGTTTTGGAGTACTGGATAGTCGATCCCGAAATCGACACAATTCGTGTCTATCACCGTGAGACCGACCGGTTTGCTCGAGTCGTCGAGCTTTCAGCCGACGGCAACGACGTGCTCACGACACCGCTCCTGCCCGGTCTCGAGATCCCGCTCTCACGAGTGTTCAGGTCGTAGCTGGCTTTCCCAATTCCCACTTTGCAAGGATGTGGCGGCGGCGTTTGGGCGTTGGAATTTTGGAGATGGGAGTTGACGGTGTCGCTACTGCCGCTGGTACCAGACGATGTCGTCGCTGTCGTCTGGACGATCGGAATAGATCACCCGGTTGTCTCCGATTGCATGCATCGGGGTCGTCGGCAACTCGACGAGCACGTTGTTCGAGAGCAGGAACCCACTTGGCCGTAACATCGACGCGATGTTGGCGAGCGCAAGCGACTGTTCGAAGACGTTGTAGTAGACGAGGACGTTGGTTGCGATGATGAGGTCGAACCGTTCATCGTCGGCCAACGGCGCGAGCCGCTCCAGCACGATGTTCACATCGCGTACATCGATCGACGGGATCACTTCGGGACGAATGCGTATTGCGCGCATGTCGACGCCCTCGGGAGGTAGTGGCACTCCTGACGTTTCTTCACCGATGCGGCTGCCGAACGTCTTCCAGAACTCGAGCAGACTCGTTCGCCATCGATTATCCCGCTCGCGTGGCAGCACCACGACGTAGGGATCACCCGTACTCGCGCGTCGGCGCGCCGCCTGAAGATGGAGGTTCACTCGCGGACTCAGATCGAGCGTCGTGAGACGCAGATCATCCGCCTTGGCGAGCCCAAGCCGTCGCAGCGAGTTGATCACGGAAAACGGCTGGGTCGTCTGCTGTGGATAGAAATCGTAGCCTTCGGCCTTGTCCGTAAAGTCCAGACCTGGCCCGATGACGCCAACCCGGCGCACCGCTCCCTTCCCCAGCATCCCCATTGACGCAAGCGCCTCGAGCGCCTGATCGATGGCGAAGTCTGGCCGGATCGAGGTATCAGAGGAGAGCCCGCGAGCGCGGTACAGACTCGATCGCACAGCGAACTCCGGACCGTCTGGTCTCGATCGCACTGACTCGATTGCGCGGACGTAACCGTCGATCTCAGCAGCGACACGCGTCAGGAGGTCGGTGAAATAGATCCGCGCCTGCTCTCGACCGGATGGCGTCGACGGATCGATGCCGCGTCGCTGCTGGACCAGTTCACGAACGAACATGAGCCGCTCGTTGCCGCCGGGCGCCGCGATGCCGGCGACCAGATCGGCGGTGCGTCCACGCACGATCTCGGCCGCCCGCCCAGCGCCTCCTATCCTGGCGCTGTCGTTCGGCGTGCGGGGCAGCCTGGTGAAGGTTGTTCCGAAAAGAAGAAGGTTGACGACCGAGTCTTCGTCGCCGCGCTCCAATCGCGCGCGAATCTCGAGGTTGCGGCGGGACACCCAGTCGACCCACCCCGATTCGAGCTCTGCTGAGGGTCTGCCTGCGAGCTCGGCCGGCAAGCTTGCGGCGAGTCGCTCGAGGATCGGCTTCGCTTCCGGGTACGGAATCAGCGCCCGCGCCGTGGTGCGCTCTTCCTGAACGGCTGACGCACTCTGGCCGCCGGCGCCGACAACAAGCGGGCCCAGGCCCACGACTGCGACGAAAACGGGCCAGGCGGCCGATCGGACCACGCGCGAATTGTAGCGTCGAGTCATCGGGCTGCGTGGTACCATCCGCCAGGCTTCATAACGTTCTCAATGTACGGCGTTCGGACTCGTGCAGGAGACCTTGCCATGCGTCATCGCCTTCTTACCTTCCTCGCCGCCGCCATCGTTGGCGCGGCCTTCCTACTTCCGGCGACGGCCGTCGCTGGACAGTCGACGACGGCGGTCGCTGGACAGTCGCAAGGAAGCGCTGCGGCGGCTCGAACGACTGACACGAAAAGCTGGAAGCCGGCACGCACCGCGTGGGGCGACCCGGATCTGGCGGGCATTTATTCGAATAGCGACGAGAGCGGCATCCCATTCGAGCGTCCCGCTCAATTCGAGGGACGTCGTCTCGAGGACATCACACCGAAGGAACTGGAGGATCTCCGGGTGGCGCGACGAGGTAACACCGCCGCGAACTCCGTGGCCGAGGATCGTCCGGTGGACCGCGAAGTCTTCTGGGAGAACCTCAATGCGGTGAACAGTCGCGCGTGGCTCGTCGTGGATCCCGCGGACGGAAAGATCCCGCCAACGACGCCCGAGGCGCGAAGCCGGGCGGCGGCCCGCGCAGAGGCGCGGAAAAAAAGCGGCCGCGGACCCGCCGATGCCCCAGAGGACCGCAGTCTGTACGACCGGTGCATCTCGCGCGGACTACCCGGCTCGATGATGCCGGCGATTTACGGAAGCTCGTACGAGATCGTGCAAGGGCCGAACTTCGTGGCGATTGTCTACGAGATGGTTCATGAGACCCGTGTGATTTCCCTCGATGGCCAACCGCACGTGGGACAGAGCGTCAGGACGTACATGGGCGACGCGCGCGGACGTTGGGAAGGCGATACGTTGGTCGTCGAAACAACCAACTTCAAGGACCAGATTGCGTACCGAAACTCGAATGGCGAAAGCCTGCGGCTGATCGAGCGCTTCACGGCCACTGGTCCGAACAGCGTTGAATGGTCGGTCACGGTCGACGATCCGACCACATGGACGAAGCCGTGGACCTTTGCGATGAACCTGACCAAGAAGGATGCGACGCAGCGGCCGTTCGAATATGCCTGTCACGAAGGCAACTACGGCCTGCGGAACATTCTCAGCGCGGCGCGCGCGGAAGAAAAGGCTCAGCAGGCGGCGAAGCCTGCCAGCGATAGCCGATGATCTTTCGCCGTGAAGAACAGGCTATTCATCATCGCCGCTCTCTGGCTCGGCGCAGTGACATGGGTGTTTCCGCAGTCGGCAGGCTCTGGCGCCGCCATCCCGGGCGCGACTCCCGCGCGCGCAAGTGCGCCGTCGGCGCATCGGGACGTCGTAGCCACATACTGCACGTCCTGCCATAACGAGCGCCTCAAGACCGCCGGGTTAGCCCTCGATCGCATCAGCATCGATGACGTCGCTGGCTCGGCCGAGATCTGGGAGAAGGTCGTTCGGAAAGTACGCGGAGGCCTGATGCCGCCGGCTGGCGCGCGACGGCCCGATGCACGCACCAGAGACGCGTTCGTCACGTCGATCGAAACCGAACTCGATCGCGCGTGGGCGGCCCGTCCCAATCCAGGGCGGCCACTGCTTCGCCGGCTGAATCGCGCGGAATACGGCAACGCCGTCCGCGATCTTCTGGCGATGGACGTCGATGTCGCGGCCCTTCTGCCCCCGGACGATTCCGCCTACGGCTTCGACAACATCGCCGATGCTCTGAACGTGTCGCCTGCGCTGCAGGAACGCTATCTTGCGGCGGCCGAAAAGATCGGCGAGCTGGCGTTCGGCGATGCCGAGATGGGCATGCTCAGTGAGACGTATCACGTGCGCGGCGACGTCTCGCAGAATCAGCATCTCGACGGCATGCCCCTTGGGACGATTGGCGGCACGCGCATCAATCACTTCTTCCCGCGTGACGGCGAGTACGTCTTCCAGACCAGGCTGTTCCGGACCAATTTCGACAACATGCGGGGCATCGAGTACCCGCACGAGTTCGAGCTCACCATCGACGGCGCACGCGTCCATCATGCAGCGATCGGCGGGCCGGCGGATTTGGCCGCAGCGTTCGAACGACCGAAGGAAACGGCCGACGCGATCGATGAACGACTCGGCGTTCGCATCCGCGTCAGTGCGGGGCCGCACGACGTCGTGGCCGCGTTCATCGGCAGCGCTCCCACGGCGGACGCCACGAAGCTCCGCCCATTTCTCAAGAGCGCGTTCGACACGCTCGACTGGACGGGCCGGCCTCATGTCCGGATGCTGACGATCACGGGACCGTTCAACGCGACAGGATCGGGAGACACGCCGGCGCGACAGCGAATCTTCACCTGTCGCCCCGCGAGCCAACGAAACGAGGACGAGTGTGCGAGGCAGATCGTCACGACATTGGCCCGTCGCGCGTTCCGCGAACCGGTCAACGAAACGGACTTGCAGCCCCTTCTCGCCTTTTACAAGACCGGCAAACAGGAGGGCGGCTTCGACGTCGGCATCGAGCGCGCGCTGCAACTGATACTGGCGAGCCCGAAGTTCGTTTTCCGCCTGGAGCGGGATCCGGCAAATCTCAAGCCGGGCGCCGTGTATAAGGTCAGCGACTTCGATCTGGCATCGCGGCTGTCGTTTTTTCTCTGGAGCAGCATCCCAGACGAGGAACTGCTGGCTGAGGCAAGTGCGGGCAGGCTGAAGAATCCAGCGGTGCTGGAGCGACAAACCAGGCGGATGCTGGCCGATCCCAAGGCGCAGGCGCTGGTCAGCAACTTCGCCAGTCAATGGCTGCACCTCAGGAACCTGCGCAACGTGCAGCCCCATGCCGACGATTTTCCGGATTTCGACGACAACCTGCGCCAAGCCTTCCGGCGCGAGACGGAGTTGCTCTTCGAGAGCGTCATGCGCGACGACCGCAGCGTGGTCGATCTGCTGCGGGCCGACTACACGTTCGTCAACGAACGGCTGGCCAGACACTACGGGATCCCGAACGTCTATGGCAGCCAATTCCGGCGCGTCCCGGTGCCCGACGAGGAACGCAAAGGACTACTTGGACACGGCAGCATCCTGACCTTGACATCGCACGCGACTCGGACCTCCCCTGTCGTTCGCGGCAAATGGATCCTGGAAAATATTCTCGGTACGCCGCCGCCTTCGCCGCCGCCTGACGTGCCCACTCTCAAAGAAAACGAGAAGGGACAGAAGCCAAAGACGATGCGGGAACAGATGGCCGAGCATCGGGCCAATCCGACTTGTGCCAGTTGTCACAAGATCATGGACCCGATCGGTTTTGCGCTGGAGAACTTCGACGCCGTCGGAGCGTGGCGCACCGAGGACGCCGGTACACCGATCGACGCATCCGGTGAACTCACCGACGGGACGCATATCAACGGCGTCGTGGCGCTGCGAAACGCCATCCTCGCACGCCCTGACCTGTTTGCAGGGACGATGACCGAGAAGCTTCTCGTCTATGCGCTCGGTCGCGGCCTCGATCATCACGACATGCCGGTCGTTCGCGCTATTCTTCGGGAGGCCGCTGCGAAGGACTACCGCTTCTCGTCCCTCATCCTCGGCATCGTCGACAGCGTGCCGTTCCAGATGCGCGTAAAGATGGAGGCTCAGTAACGCTCTATGTTCATCACCAGGAAATCACTGCCTCGACGCACATTCCTGAGGGGCGTGGGTGCAACTGTGGCCCTGCCGCTGCTCGACGCGATGGTCCCGGCCGTCACCGCCCAATCGAAGACAGCGGCCAGGCCGCTGTTGCGGTTCGGCGCCGTGTTCGTACCGAACGGCGCCATCATGGAGCAATGGATCCCCTCGACGCCTGGGATCGGCTTCGAGTTCTCGCCGATCTTGAAACCGCTGGAAGCATTCAAGGACCGGCTGGTGGTCGTGAGCAATCTCACGCGAGCGAATCCCGGAGTGGTCGAAGGCGATCACGCGATTAGCGCGGCGGGATTCCTTACAGGGGTCTACCCGAAGAGGACGGAAGCGGAAGACGTCAGCGCAGGCGTATCAGTCGATCAGCTCGTGGCGAGGCAGATCGGTCAGGAGACGCCCTTCCCGTCGCTCGAACTGGCGACGGCGGACTTCACCGGTTACATCGGCGCATGCACCAGCGGATTCAGCTGTGGATACATCAACACCATCTCGTGGAGCTCACCGACCACGCCGCAGCCGATGGAGTTCAATCCACGCACGGTGTTCGAGCGCATGTTCGGCCGGCCCGGCACGCCGGAACAGCGCAGCGCCCGCCGGCAGCGCAACCTGAGCGTCCTCGACGAGATCGCCAGGCAGGCCGGCGACATGCAGCGCCAGCTCGGCGCTCGCGATCGCGCACGGCTCGACGAGTATCTCCAGAACGTTCGCGAAATCGAACGACGAATCCAGCGCGCCGCGGCCGACAACAGCACGAATGTGACATCCGTGGAACTGCCAGTCGGCATTCCCGAGTCGTTCGAGGAACATGTCACGCTGATGTACGACCTGCTCGCGGTCGCATACCAGGCCGACCTGACACGGGTCGCCACGTTCATGACCGACCGCGAGCTGAGCGCCCGCACGTACCCGCAGCTCGGCGTCAACGAGCAGCACCATACGGTGTCGCACCACGGCAACGACCCGAAGAACATCGCCCAGGTGGCCAAGATCAACACGTACCACAGCACGCTGTTCGGCAAGTTCCTGGCAAAGCTGCAGGCGACGCCCGACGGCGATGGGTCGCTCCTCGATCACTCGCTCATCTTCTATGGCGGCGGGATGGGCAATCCGAATCAGCACGCGAGCGATCCGTTACCGATGGTGGCAGTCGGCGGCGGCGTCGGAAAGGGACACCGGCATGTCCAACTCGCGCCGCGCACGCCGGTTGGCAACCTGTGGCTGACCGTCGCTCAGAAGTACGACAGCCCGATCGCGCGGATCGGCGAAAGCAACGGCACGATCGATTTCTTCTGAGGGGCCTGACGATGCGCCTGATAACTCGCGCTGATCGACGATGGCCAGGAGTCTGCCTCGTCGTGATCGGTGCAGTCGCACTGGTGACAGCGGCCGGCACCGGTGCCCCGCTGATCGATGCCGTAAAGGCGGGGAATCGTGAAGCCATCCGTGCTCTGTTGAAGGATGGGACCGACGTGAATGTCGCCGAGGCGGACGGGACGACGGCACTCCACTGGGCCGTGCGCGCTGACGACGCGGAGAGCGTTCGCGCGCTGCTCAGGGCGGGCGCCAAGGCCAACGTCGCCAATCGCAACGGCATCACACCTCTTTCACTCGCTGCGCTCAACGGTACCCGCAACGTCATCGAAGCACTGGTCGAGGCTGGCGCAGACGTCAACGCGGTATTGCCACAAAGGCAGACGGCGCTGATGATGGCCGCGCGCGCAGGCCACGTCGATGCCGTCAACGTGCTGCTGTCGCGAGGCGCGGACGTGAACGCGCGTGAGCAGGTGCTCGGCGAAACCGCACTGATCTGGGCCGCGGCGGAGAACCACCCCGATGTAATCAAAGCGCTGGTGGCACGCGGTGCCGACGTGAATGGGCGATCGAATCCGTTGACGTTTCCGCGGGAAGAATACGGCGATGGCAAATCGGCCCGATTGACGGTCCTGCCCAAGGGGAACTGGGTGCCGCTGATGTACGCGGCCCGGCAGAACGCGAGTGGCGCTCTAAAGGCACTCGCCGAGTCCGGCGCCAATCTCAATGCCACCGATCCGGACAACATGACCGCCCTGAACGTAGCGATCATCAACGCCCACTACGATGCCGCGGCGCTGCTGCTCGACCTCGGTGCCGATCCGAACATCGGCGACATCACGGGGATGACACCGCTGTACGCCGCCGTCGACTTGAACACCTTCGCGGACACGCCGGGGCGGCCCACGCCGAAACCCTCAGGCAAGCTGGACGCCGTGGGCGTCGTGAAGGCACTGCTCGAGCATGGCGCGAACCCGAACGCGGTCCTGAGCGCACCGATCCTCGTGAGGGTGCACGATCGCGGCGACGGCACACTCGGCGCGGGCGCGACACCCCTCATGCGCGCCGCGAAGAAGGGCGACGTCGAGATGATGCGGCTATTGCTGGCTCGCAGCGCCGATCCCAGGTTGAGGACGAAGGCGGGAACCGAGGCGTTGATGTTTGCCGCCGGGCTCGGCGGAGCGGGACGCTTCACTGCGTACGAGGATAAGCAGGCGACCGAGGCCGATTTCATCGACGCTGCGACACTGTGCCTCGAACGCGGCGCTGACATCAACGCGTCCAGCGAGAACGGTCAGACGGCCTTGCACCTGGCCGTGACCGTCCGGGACGAGGCCTTCATCGCGTTCCTGATTGAACGCGGCGCCAAGGTCGACATCAAGGACAAGCAGGGCCGAACGCCGATCGACGTGGCATCGGGCGCAGGCGGACGCGGGCGCGGGCCGGCTGCCCCGGTTCGCGAGAGCGTCGTGGCGCTGCTGCGTGCCGCGATGAATCGCACGTCACCAAATTGAGCGATTGTCAGGCCCCTTTCTTTGGCTAGAATCGGCTCGCCCCGAACGGAACGCTCTCAGGAGGGTCACAGTGCGCAACTCGCTGATGTCGAACCTCGTGATCTTGCTCGTCCTAATACTCATAGCCACACCAGCATTCGCTCAAAGCAACAGCAACATCGCCGGCGTCGTCAAGGATACGTCCGGCGCGGTACTGCCCGGTGTCACAGTTGAAGCCGCAAGTCCTTCATTGATCGAGAAGGTCCGGACCGTCGTCACTGACTCCGAGGGGCAGTACAAGGTCATCAACCTGGTGCCCGGCACTTACAGCGTCACGTTCACCTTGCCTGGCTTCAGCACCGTCAGGCGTGAAGGCATCCTTCTCACCGCGGCGTTCACGGCGAACGTGAGCGTCGACATGCGCGTCGGCAATCTCGAGGAGACGATCACCGTCACGGGCGAGGCCTCGACGGTCGACGTCCAGAGCGTCGTGACGCAAAAAGTTGTCACGCGCGACGTGCTCGACGCCATCCCGACCGGGAGCAAATCAGTCGCTCACCTCGGTGTCCTCATCCCGGGTGTCGTCGTCAACAACCAGGACGTGGGCGGGAGCGCCTTCACGTCGTCGCAGATCGCCATCCACGGCGGACGCGCTGGTGAACAGCAGCTCCTTTACGACGGCATGATGTACAACAACGGACAGGGTCGCGGCGGTCAGTACACCGCCATCGCGACTAACGACGGGACCGTTCAGGAAATCAGCCTCGAGACCGGCGGACTCGGCGCCGAAAGCGAGATGAGCGGAATCCGCACGAACGTGGTGCCGAAAGAAGGCGGTAACACGTGGAAGGGCACTGTCTCTGGAGCTTTCACCAACGATGCGCTTCAGAGCGACAACCTTACCCAGGAGTTCAAAGACCAGGGTCTGCTGACGGTCAACACGGTCCACAAGATCTACGACATCAATCCCGGTCTCGGCGGACCGGTCGTGAAGGACAAGCTGTGGTTCTATGTGTCGGTTCGGGCATGGTCGGCGCAGCAGTACGTCGCGGGGATGTTCTACAACCAAAGCACGATTCCCTGGAGGTACGAAGCCGACACCACACGGCCGGCGCTCAACATCGAGACCAACGGTAACGAGAGCCTGCGGCTGACGTGGCAGGCGGCTTCGAAGCACAAGATCACCGGGCAGTATCAATACGGCCAGCAGGACAGACCCTTCTACGGCTACTCGCTCGGTCAGACGCTGGCGTCGCCGGAAGCGGCGTATGCCTCGAAGTCGATCCCCTCGTATCTCGGGCAGGTCGGCTGGAATGCCCCGATGACGAACCGCGTGCTCCTCGAGGCCGGCGCCGCCGTCGCCAACAAGAATTTCTTCACGTTCCTCCAGCCGATGGCCGGAAACAATCCGTCGTATCAGGAATCGTCCACGGGCAACTTCTGGGGGAACAGCCGATCGACCTACGGGCAGAACGCCAACTGGCAGATGAACACCCGGGCCTCCGCCTCGTACGTGACCGGCTCGCACAACGCGAAGGTCGGATTTACGTTCCAGCACCAGGAGTCGTACACGACACAGGAGATCAGCAACAACGGCGTGCTCCTGACACTGCTGAACGGCCAGCCACGCCAGGTCACCGTGTGGGCCACGCCCCTCTACCTGCGTGAAATCAACAAGGCAAACGTCGGCATCTTCGCGCAGGATCAGTGGACCGTCCGGAACCTCACGCTCAACCTTGGACTTCGGTACGACTACTTCAACTCGTACGTGCCGGAGCACGTGTTGGGACCAGGGCCAAACGTGCCTACGCGCAACGTCACGTTCGCGCCCGTCTACGACGTGCCAAATTGGAAGAACACATCTCCGCGCCTGGGCGCGTCCTACGATCTATTCGGGAACGGCAAGACCGCCGTCAAGTTCACCGCGGGCCGCTACCTGGAGGCGCCGCTCCTCATCAGCTTCACGCGCGTCGCCAATCCGGCCAGCGCCATCACCACCAACGCGACGCGGACGTGGGGCGACCTCAACGGCGACTTCCTGCCGCAGGAGAACGAACTGGGGGCGCTGAGCAGTTCCACCTTCGGCCAGAGCGTCATCACCACGCGGTACGACGATGAGGTTCCTACGGTCAGGGGATACAACTGGGAGGTGTCGACCAGCGTCCAGCACGAGCTGATGACGCGCGTGGCGATGAACGTCGGGTACTTCAGACGGTGGTACGGCAACACGCGAACCACAGATAACGAGCTTATCGGACCGGAAGATCACGACCCCTTCTGTGCAACGGCACCGATCGACAGCCGGCTTCCGGATGGCGGCGGCTACCAGGTTTGCGGCCTTTACAACGTCTCGCGCGCGAAGTTCGGACAGGTCTCGAACGTGATGAGGCTCTCGAAGCACTACGGCGAAGACAAGGAAATCTATGACGGCGTCGACGTGTACCTCAACGCGCGGCTGGGACAAGGCATCGTGGTTCAGGGCGGCACGAGCACGGGCCGTACGCTCACTGACAGCTGCTTCGTCGTCGACTCACCGCAGGCGCTGCTGAACTGCAGGGTCGCGCCGCCGTTCCAGACGCAGGTGAAGGTGCTTGGCGTCTACCCGCTGCCGTGGGCCGGGATCCAGACATCGGCCACGTACCAGAGCCTGCCCGGACCTCAGATCACGGCCAGCCGCGTGTACACCAACGCCGAGGTCCGAGGCTCGCTCGGTCGCGATCTCTCGTCGGGCGTGAACGGTACCGTGACCGTCCCCCTGATCGCCCCCGGCACGATGTTCAGCGACCGTATGAATCAACTCGACTTCAGGGTTTCGAAAATCTTCAGACTGCCTGGCAACCGCCGCGTCCAGGCCAATCTGGATCTCTTCAACGCGCTCAACGCGAGCTCGGTGCTGGCGCAAAACAACAACTACGGACCGTCGTGGCTCCGTCCGACTACCATCATCCAAGGGCGCCTGGTGAAATTCGGCGGCCAATTCGATTTTTGATGCACGAAGGCCACGATCCTGCGACTTCTCCGGCGCCGCTCAGCGAGGACTTTTCAGCAACCGAATCTGCCAACGGTCAAGCCGTCGATTCGAACCGGCGGTGATGCGCCGAGTCACAATGACCTCCCGCATCAGCCCAAGATCCCTGTCGAAGAGATAAGTGCCGTCATCAGCCATTTCAATCGGCGGGAGCTTGGCGAGTTGCTCGGCGGAGATGGGCGCGCCCGCCTGTTTGGCCAGCGACTCCGTCAGGCGCACAAGCGACGCAGGATCGTAAGTGGTTGTCGTCTTCAACGATGCGGAGCTGGCTGTAGCCGACTCCATGTGGACCGTGAATCTCGCCGGGAGTGAACCGCCGCCGAGCGGGTTCGGTTGATCGATATCGACTTCCACGGCCTCGCCCGAGGGCAGCGACACGCCGTTCAGTCCGAAGTATGTTTCCGCGTCCCGCGCTGCAGACGCGATGAGCACTTCGGCTGTCAGAACCTGACCCATGAAGTCCAGAAACTGCTTCCGCTGCGCGTCCGGAACGCGAAGAGCAAGTTCGCTGACGATCGCGGCGACCATCGCCTTCAGCTTCGGCGCGACCTCTGCCTCATTCGCCATTCCGGTGAGCTCCCCGTCGGCGTTCAGATTCAACCGGAACTTGATGTCACGAAGCGCTTGCGAGGCGGCTCCAACGAGGGGATCCTGGGCGGCCTGCGGGTTATCGAGGACGGTGTCGCCGGGCACCCATTCGATCACGAAACCGTCCGGGCTCGCGGAGATCACACGGACGTCGACCAGGCTTCTACCCTTGCTGCTCTGCTGCGGGCGCGAGGAGTTGTCGCGTGTACGGACGACCTCGAGCTGAAACGCGTCGCCCCTGCGAAGCTTCGGAATAAGCGTGACGTCCTGTGCAACGGCAGGCCCTGAGCCTGCAAGCAGCATCACAAGCGATGCGACGATTCGCCTTCGCATTTGCATTTCCGTTGTATCGACCTGATGAGGTTGCCGCCGTAGGACAACGCTAGCAAGCGCGCGCTTCGCGCTCGAAGCGGTCGGTGAACTGCTCGGTTGACACTTTGACCGCGACTTCTCGATAGAGGCGCGTATCATGGGCGCGATAAACCTGGCCCATTCCCCCGACGCCAATCAGGGGGTGACTTCGTACGGACCGAGCCTGTGGCCCACCGAGAGAGTCGTGCAGTGTCGCGAATTCGCGAGGATTATTCCCCCAGCCGCTGGAAAGGACACGTTCATGTCCATAGACGATCACCCACCGACCGGGCTGTCACGACGGGACCTGCTGACGCGGGCTGCAACCGGATTCGCTGTCATGGCGGGCGCGAGCATTGGCTCGATTGCATTTCAATCAGAGAATCCGCTCGCCGCACAGAGTGCCCCATCTGGTGACCTCGTTCTCGTGAACGGAAAGTTCGTGGACGGCCGTGGAGAAGTCGCCACCACCCTCACAATCAGAAACAGCCGCATTGCCGGCGTCGGCAAGACGGCTCCTCTCGCTCCCGACGCTCGTACCATCGATCTGGGTGGCCGCACGGTCATACCCGGTCTTTTCGATGGGCACGTGCACTACACACGCGCCGCCGTGAATCCCGGCTATGAGGCGCGTCGCATCGAGAGAGCGTTCTCGATCGCGGAACTGCAGGAAGCGATCGCCGAGCGAGCGAAATCAGTACCTCCCGGCGCGTTCATCACCTGCATTGGCGGCTGGAACTACAACCAGTTCACCGAGCAGCGACGGCCGACGAAAGCCGAGCTCGATGCGGCGGCATCCAAACACGGGGTCTACATCTCGGGCACGGGCGGCGGAACAGGCGCCATCACCAACTCTGTCGGCGTGGCGTTCTTCGAGTCGAAGGGCGTCGCCGTCGATAGTCGTACCGGCGCCGTCACGTCAGCCCCGGCCGCACTCGCAGCCCTCCAGGGCGTACAGACCCCCGAGGACAAGTTGCGCGGCACCGCAGAACTCAACGCGCACGCGAATAGCCTGGGACTCACCGGTGTGATCAACGGCGGGAACCTGGACGATCAGGAGTTCGCCCTGCGACTCTGGCGCGAAGATAAGCTCACTATCCGCATGCGACCGCTGTTTCCAGCTGATTCCCCGCAGCAGGTCGAGACACGCGTCCTCAACAACTTCAGCCAAGGCGGTCGCGCCGTTGGTGACGACCTGTTCCGCGTCGCCGGCTTCGGGGAGCGTATCGGCGGCACCGATACGATGTCGTCGCAGTTCGAGCCTACGGCTCGCATGATCGCGAAGTATGGCTGGCTGCTGCAGCAACACTCGATCACGATCAAGGAGAACGACTTCCATCTCCAGGTCTTTCAATCGATCGCGCGTGAGCATCCGATCGGCAAGATGCGATGGTCGATCATTCACTTGCAGAGCATCGACGACGGGCGGCTGAAAACGCTGAAGGATCTTGGTGCCGGTGCCAGCGCGCAGACCTGGACCTACTTTTCGATCGGCGGCGGACCTCCGTTCCGGCGCATCGTCGACTCGGGAATTCCCGCCGCTGTCGGAACGGACTCGACTAATGTGTCGGCCCTCGATCCCTGGCTGTCCCTCTTCTACATGGTCACGGGCCGAAACGTCACGGGACAGTTGACCAACGACGGCCAGCAGATTTCACGCGTCGAGGCGCTGCGTCTGTACACGGAGGGCGCCGCGTGGTTTTCCTTCGACGACCACCAGGTCGGTTCCTTCGTCGAGGGCAAGTACGCCGACCTTGCCGTTCTCAGCCAGGACTACCTGACGGTCCCGGATCGGATGATTCGCAAGATCGAGTCGGTGATGACGCTCGTCGGCGGGAAGATGGTTCACGCCAGCGGCCCTTTCACGACGATCCCGCGCACGTAACGCAACTGTAGGGCGGCACTTGGTCTGTAGACCCGCCAGCCCCTCCGCTTCGCGCTTGATGTTAGGATCGCGCCGGCAAGCCCACCCGACGCAAAAGAGAGCTTATGCGCCGCACCTGGATCCTGACGCTCGCGCTGCTCATGTGCGCACCACTCGGTGCCGCGCAACAGCCGGGGACCGCGCAACAACCCGCCGTCACGTTCCGGGCCGAGACCAATTTCGTCGAGGTTCACGCCATCGTCACCGACGAGGCGGGCGCGTTCGTGCGAGACCTGACGCGCGACGACTTCGAGATCCTCGAGGACGGCAAGCCGCAGACGCCGGCGGCGTTTTCGCTGATCGACCTCCCGATCGAGCGACCGTTTACGCCACCGGGTGCGACCGAGCCGGTCGAATCGGATGTCCGCTCGACGGCGCGCACCTTCAATGGCCGGATCTATGTTTTCCTGCTGGACGATTTGCACACCGCGTCCACACGCACGAATGCCGTGCGGGATGCGGCCAAACAGTTCATCCAGCGCTATCTGGGCGCCAACGATCTCGCCGCCGTCGTCTACACGAGTGGCCGGCAGGAATCAGGACAGGAACTCACGAGCAGTCCTCGGCTGCTCAAAGCCGCGATCGACAGGTTTCAGGGACAAAAGCTTCCCTCCGCCGGCGCCGAGAAGCTGGCCCTTCACCTCCGTCAGGCCGATAACGATGCCGCCCTTTCCGATGGGCCGCAGCAGACCCACAACCGGGAAACCGTCGAGAAAGCGGAAGCCATCAAGGACCCCTACGACGCGGAGCGCGGGCTCAACGCGCGCCGTACGTTGCAAGCGGTCGAGAACGTCGCGAATTGGCTGCGCGACGTCCAGGGGCGCCGCAAGGCGCTGCTGCTCTTCAGCGAAGGTCTCGATTACGACATTTACCAGCCGTTCAACCTGACCCAGTCTGCTTCCGCCATCGTCGCCGAGACGCAACAAGCGGCGGCGGCCGCCCAACGAGCGAATGTGAACGTGTATGGGATCGATCCTCGCGGATTGAGTCAGTTTGGCGAGCTGGTCGACATCGGCGCGCGCTCGGACTACCCACAGCTCGAGTACGGCACGTTCCGCGGCGCGCTTCACGAACTGCGGCTCTCCCAAGAGAGCTTGATGTCCTTGTCCGAAGAGACTGGCGGCCTGGCCGTCGTCAACGCCGGCGATGTCGTCGGCGGCCTTGGCCGGGTCGTGCTCGACAACAGTCGCTACTACCTGCTCGGGTACTACAGCGACTCGACGAGGTGGTCACGGAAGTTCTTGAAGATTGACATTCGAATCAAGCGGCCTGGCCTCAGCGTCCGCGCGAGACGCGGGTTCATGCCGCCCGATTCCCGCGCCATCGCGAAAGCGCGCGAAGCTGACGTCAAAGCCGGCACCTCGCCGGCGCTGAAGGCCGCCCTGAGCAAGCCAGTACCCATCGGCGATCTCCCGGTGCGGCTGTTCGCGGCTCCATTCAAAGGCACCGGCTCGAATGGCTCTCTATTGCTGGCTGTCGAGATCGACGGCAGCTCGCTCAAGTTCGTGGAGGACGACGGCCGCTTCAACGAAAAGATCGAGGTCTCCATTGTCGCGGCGGACCAGCGCGCGCGCGTGCAGGGCGGCGATCGACAGGAATTCAACATGAGGCTGCAGCCAGCGACACGCGATCGTGTCAGCCGCACTGGTATTCGCCTGCTGTCACGACTCGAGCTCCCGCCGGGGCGCTATCAGATCCATGTGGGAGCGCACGAAGCGAGCGGCAACACCATCGGCACGGTGCCGTATGACGTCGAGATACCCGATTACGCCAAGTCGCCGTTTGAATTAAGCGGAGTCGCTCTCACCTCGTCCACCGCCGACTTGTTTGTCACATCCAATCCGGATCCGCTGTTGAAGGACGCGCTTCCGTCTGCGCCGATCGCGACCCGTAGTTTCGGTCCGGAAGAAACGCTGACGACGTACTCGGAGTTGTACGTCGCTGCCGGCGCCGCGCGTGCGCTGACGATGATGACGTCGGTGCAGGACGCGCGATCGGGGAAGACGGTTTTCCGGAACGAGGACCGTCGCGCGGTCGATGCATCGACGCGGCCGACGACGCACGGGTTCAGCACACAGGTTCCACTGAAGAATCTGTCAGCAGGGACTTACATCCTGCGCGTCTCCATTCAATCGAGCGTCGGGGGTAACGCGACGGAGCGTATCGTGCCGTTCGACGTGAGATAGGTCGCGGGGTGAGCGGAGAGCGCAGAGAAAAAATCAACGCAGAGAACGCTGAGTGGCGGAGGGGCGCAGAGAGCTGCCACGCGTGACTGCCGGCCTACGGCCGGCCACATGGATCGCCGCGCGAAGCGCGGGTCACGCGTGGCAGCTTCCCTCCGCGTACCTCTGCTCCTCCGCGATCCCTGCGCTTTGTTTTACTCGGCGCCCTCTGCTCCCTCCGCGCCAAATCTAGAACATCAACCGGAAACCGAACTGCGCCGTCCTCGTCTGCGCCGAAACAGGCTGCAGGTACTGCAGCAGGTTGCTCTCAACCGTGCCGATCCCATAGTTGTGCACGTTGAACATGTTGAAGACCTCCGCGATCCCATCGATCGAGAAGCGTCCGCCCAATCGAATCCGCTGTTGGACACGCAGGTCGGTTCGATTCTGCTTGGGCGCGAGCAACGAGTTTCTGGCTATGATCGACCCATCCGGTCGCAGCCGTTGGCTGTTGGCGGCTCCCGTCTGCCGGAGATCAGCGCCCCAGCTGCTCGACAACCGAAGGCCTGCAGCGAAGAAATGAAGCGCGCTCACCTGGAAGCCGCGGCCGACTTCCCAGATACCGCTGAAGACCGCTCGGTGTCGCTGGTCGTCGGAAGATAAGCCCCACTCGCCGCCCAGATCGGGAACCGTAGCGAACGGAACCGGCTCGAGACCGCTGAATGGCGGTGTATCCGCGTTCCACAGACCTGAGACCGTATACGTGGCGGACCCCTGCCAACGATCAGCGAATCGTTTCTGGAACCCGGTTTGCAACGCGTGATAGCCCGAGCGCGCGAGGTGAGTATTCATCGAGACGACGCCCCAATCGGGATAGGGACGCAGGGCTCGGTTCGACGAAGGATTGTTCGCGCCTGTGGCCGGGTTGTATGACAGGTTGATGTTCTCGACGACATCCTTTTCGTCGCGGCCCTTGCTGTAGACGTAGTCGGCTTCGAACGACATCGTGTCGCCAAGCTGGCGTTGAAAGCCGACCGATGCCTGGAAGGTGCGTGGCAGGTTGACGTAGTCGAACGGTCCCACGAACTCCTGCAGATCGCGAATGAGGCACCCGGGCAAATTACCGTTGTTGTAACAGAACCGCCGCAGCGCCTGATCGTACGTCGGCAGCGGTTGCCCATTCGTCGGGTTTGCCGCGAAATCCGCGCGACCGTCGTTGGCGTATTGAATTACAACGATCTGCGCGTTGCCGGTAGCAAACGACTGATCGGCGCCGAGTGCATCCCCGTAGTACAACCCCGTGCCGCCGCGTACGACCGTGCGTTCGCCCAGCTTCCACGCGAACCCGATTCGCGGCTGGATATTGTCTATCTCGTTCGGCCGTCCCGCCTCCTGGAATGGCGGCAACGCGATGTCATTCGCGAACGCGTTGAACGCTCCATCCCAACGAAGCCCGAGATTCAACGTCAGGTTGCTCGAGATCTGCCAGTCGTCCTGAGCCCACAGCCCGGCTTTCTGCGAGACCATGTGCACGTCGAAGTCGCCCAGTCCGACGCTGTAGGTGCTCACGAGCGGCGAAATCGCGGCGAGGTTCCACGTGTCGGCGTTGAACGCATCGGGAAAGAGCGCCGGAAGCGGAGTCGGCACCAGCGATCCGGGAAGGCCAGGCCGAGGTCCCCGCTGGTTGGCAGCGACCGTCCCCATGCACTGCCGGCAGTTTGCCTGAATCTGATGACGACGCAGGAACTCGCCACCGGCGCGCATGTCGTGACGGCCGCCCGCGTCGTACGAGTACGAGAAGTCGTCGCGGACGCTCCAGACATCCTGGTCCTGGTGCCGAGGGTGGAACTGGTTGCCGGCAATCGTAAAGCCGGTGAATGTAATGCGCGGAGACCCGGTGGTGATGCCGTTGGCGCTCTGCCAGTGATTCGACCAGGTCGTCAGGTTATGGTTCTCGAGGTTGAAAAACGCGTAGCCGACCTTGACCTCGTTCAGCGTGTGATTGTTCAGCACCTGCGACAACTGGCCGAGCACCTCGTTGTTGTGTTCGGACGTCGTGTTCGTCGCGGCCGGATGCTGCTGGTTGCCGAGCCCGAACGGCTCGCCGAGCCGGCCTGCCGAAACCTTCCCCATCAGTCGAGTGTCGGTGGAGAGCTGGTAGTCCAAGCGAACTCCGCCAATCTTCTTGTTGTTCACGCCCTCGAGATCGACGTTGAATTCCGGGTACGGAGTGTTCCAGATGCTGGTCCGCGGCTCTCGCTCGTACTCGTAGTTCACGAAGTAGTGCAGCTTGTCCTGGACGAGCGGACCACCGAGCGTCGCGCTGTACTGCTGATTGTCGATTGGCTCGACACGGCCCAGCACCGGGTTGTAGGCGTTGAATTTGCTGTTGCGGAAGTTGCCTCGGAAGTTACCGGTAAGGCGGTTGCCGCCTGATTTGGTGATGGCATTGACCAGCACTCCCGACGATCGACCCTGGGTCGCGTCGAACCGGTTCGACAGGAACTGAAATTCCGCGATGGAGTCCTGGCTGAATCGCGGCTGCCCTCCGGTCCCGATATCGGCAGAGACCTGTTGACCGTCCATGTTCAACTGGAACTCTCTGGCCTCGCCGCCGTTTCTGTCCGGCAGCGGCGTCGTCGCGTTGACTGCGAGCGTCTTGCTCCCAGGCGCAAGCAAGGCGAGCCCTATCCAATTGCGCCCGTTCACCGGGAGTTCCTGGATCTGGCGCGGATCGACGTTGCCGCCGAGACTCGAGGTCGCGACGTTGAGCAACGGCGATTCAGCAGTGACCGTGACGGTTTCGACAGCAGTCGCTTCTAACATCGGCAAGTTGACCGTCATCACTTGTCCGACGCGCAGTTCCAGGCCCTCTCGAGTGACGGCGCGGAATCCCTGGAGCTCCGCCGTCAACGTGTAGACGCCGGCACGCGCGGCTACTCGATACACGCCCCGCTCGTCGGTCACGGCCATGAACTTGTTGCCAGTGGCCTGGTGCACCGCCGTGATGGTTACTCCGGGAAGTACAGCCCCGGTGAGATCGGTCACCGTACCACTCAGTACGGCTTCCTGTGCGAACGCAATCGCTGGAACAGTTGCGAGAAAGAGCAGAACCACGAGCAGTCGCCCGAGTAGTCGCAGCGTCATCGAGTCCTCCGTGAGAGTCCCCGCGTACGAGCTTCTCCTCCCGATCCCGGGAGTACTTCACAGACTGGGTAGGACTGATATGGGAGTTTCTGACCTGCGAGAAGCTAACGCAAGGAAGGGAGCGACGTCAACTGCAGGTCGATCGGTTCCTTCGCAACCACACGGATTGTTCTATCGCCTATGGCAGAGGTGACGTACGTAGGCCGGGTCCTGGTTTTTGGACCCGGCTTACAAGGCGGGGCTAAAGCACAAGACCCGCCCCTACGAATCGAGCGTGCGGGAGTTGGCAGTTACATCGACGCAGGCGTCTTCTGCATCACGCGGTCGACGATCTCCTTGAACTCGTCGGGCGTCAGCAGATCTTTCTTCTCGAACGACTTCGCCTTCACCTGCTGCAGCATCGCCATCCGCTCTTCGTCGGTGGCCTTGACGCCGAGCTTTTCGCACCATTCTTCCATTGAAGGCGGTCCGCTGTTCTTGCCGAGCACGATGTTTACCGGCTTCTGACCGACCAGCTCCGGCGCGAAAGGCACGTACTCGAGCGGATGCTCCTTGCGCGCGAGACGCACCCACCCGGCGATGATGCCCGACTCGACTTCGTAGAGCCTGTCACCAACGATGGGACGGTTCGGCGGCTGCTTGACCTTGGCGAGATCCATCACGAAGCGCGAGACGTCGACGAAGTTCTCGGTCTTGATACCGAGGTCCACGCCGTGGAGACACAACAGCGACATCACGACGTCCTCGACCGGGACGTTGCCGGCGCGCTCGCCGAGCCCGGTAATCGTCGTTTGCGCAACCGATGCACCAGCTGCCAGCGCAGCCACGGTATTCGCGACGCCGAGCCCGAAGTCCTGGTGACAGTGAATCTCGACCGGCTTCTTGAGTCGATCGATCACCTTCTTCACGACGTATGACACCGCGTCGGGCGTGCACACGCCCATCGTGTCCGCGATCGTCAGCGCATCCATGTGCCCTTGCGTCGCCACCTGCTCGACGATGTCGAGGAAGCGATTGAGCTCGGTGCGCGTGGCGTCGATGGTGAAGAAGACGGTGTAGAGGCCGGCGGCTTTCGCGGCCAGCGTGGTCTCGATCGACGCCTTCATGGCGCGCTCGACTGGCCAGCCGTAGCCGTACTTGATCATGTGGTCGCTGGCAGGAATCTCGATGACCACACCCGAGCAGCCGCACGCCTTGATGACCTCGATCTCCGACGGGATACAACGGGCGAACCCGAAGATCTCGGCTTTCAGTCCCAGCGCGGCGATGTCCGAAATCGCAGCCTTGTCCTGCGCCGAGACAGCCGGCATCCCGGCTTCGATGCGATGGATGCCCAGCGAGTCGAGCTTCTTCGCGATCGCGACTTTTTCCTCGCGCCGGAAGACCACGGCGGTCTGCTGCTCGCCGTCCCGCAGAGTAACGTCATGAATCTTGAGGTTGCCGCCAAAGGCCTGCTTTTGCCGGACTTCCGGCAGGTACGACCACGGGCTGCTGAACCATTTGTCTGTCTTCCAGGGCTCTTGCATCTCTGTAAACTCCCAAACTCAACGCCAACTTCCAACCCCAAACGGCCTAGAACACCCAGGATTGGGAGTTGGCGTGGTTGGGAGTTGGGAGTTCCGCGCAGCAGGTGATGTTACGATCTGACCTGTTACAAAGCAAAGCCCACGATGCCGCAAATCCGCTTCACCCTGAACGGGAACGAGACCACCGCCTCCTACGAGCCGGGCATGCACCTGCTCGAGGTCCTGCGCGAGGAATGCGGAATCGTCTCCGCCAAGAACGGCTGCGCCCCCGAAGGCGCGTGCGGCTGTTGCCTTGTGATGATCGACGGCACGCCTGCCCTCTCCTGCCTGCGAAAGCCCGAGCAGACCGAAGGCCGCGACGTGGTGACGCTCGAAGGGCTGCCAGAAGATATCCGGAAGCGCATGGGCGATGCCTTCGTTCTGGAAGGCGGCGTCCAATGCGGCTTCTGCATTCCCGGCATCGTCGTTCGCGCATCCACGCTCGTGCAGCAGGGTAAGACCGACGACCGAGCCGTGGTCGCAAAAGCACTTGACGGGCACTTGTGCCGCTGCACCGGCTATGGGCGCATCATCGACGCCATCCAGACCGCGGGTGAAGCGGCCGCGTGCGGCGACCAACTCACTCGCACGATACCGCGCAGGCATTCGTTCTTCGGTGAAGAGTTCGGGTTGACCCGCAACCCTGCCTTTGCCCCCTTCGACGTTGCTCAAGGGGCCGCCAGCGCGAGTCGAGGGGCCAACGGCAACGGGAATGGCAAGGGTCAGGGTGTCGGCCACTCGATCGCGAGACTGGGTGGAGCTGAACAAACGCTCGGCGACAAGCAGTTCATCGACGACATGCGCGTCCCGGGGATGTTGCATGGCGCGATGGTCCTGACCGAGCATCCGCGCGCTCGCGTCCTAAAGATTCACGTCGACGAGGCCGCGGCGATGCCCGGCGTAGTGCGCGTGTTCACGGCCGCCGACGTGCCCGGCTTCAGGGGCCAAGGGCTGAACGATGCCGACCAGCCGATCTTTGTCGCCGAAGGCGAGCTCACCTGCTGCGTCGCCGATTTCCTCGCCATGGTCGTCGCCGACACGCAGTTCCACGCACGGCAGGCGGCGGCGAAGGTTCGCATCGATTACGACGTCCTCGAACCACTGACCGACCCATTCGAGGCGATGAAGCCGGGAGCACCACTGGTACATCCCTCTGACACCTTTGCGCCACGGCCGTCCAACGTTCTGCAGCCGACGACGGCGTTCTCCCGCGGAGACGTGGACGCGGCTCTTGCCACGGCTGCTCACGTCATCGAGGCGACGTTCGAAACGCAGCCTATCGAGATTGCGTTCCTCGAGCCCGAGGCATGCCTGGCGATGCCGAGCGGGAATGGGATTCGCGTCTACACCGACAGCCAGGGTTCGGTGTACGACCACGCACAGCTCGCGAAGATTCTCAAGCTCGATCCGAAGGACGTCGAAGTCACGCTGGTCGCAAGCGGCGGCGCCTTTGGCGCGAAGGAAGAGTTGTCGGTTCAGGGACAGACCGCCATCGCCGCCAGGCTCCTTGGCCGGCCGGTCAAAACAGTGCTCACGCGTCAGCAGTCCACGCAGCACCACGTCAAGCGCCATGCGATGACGGTGAAACTCACGGTCGGCGCCGACGCCGACGGTCACCTGCTCGCACTGCGATCGCGAATCGTCGCCGACGCCGGCGGGTATCACACGACCAGCGCCAAGTGTGCGCTTCGCGCCGCGTGTCACTCCTGCGGCGTCTATCGCGTTCCCAATGTCGACGTCGAGGCCAGGGCGGTCTACACCAACAATCCAAACGCCGGTGCGATGCGCGGGTTCGGCAGCAACCAGGCGCAGTTCGCGATGGAAGGCATCATGGACATGCTGGCCGAGAAGGTTGGCGTGGACGGTTGGGACATCCGCGAACGCAACATTCTCAATCCCGGCGACAAGCTGGGGACGGGCCAGGTCATGCGCGAGAGCGTGCGCGGCATTCGCGAGACGCTCGATGCCGTCAAGGACGTCTACAAGAAGGCGAAGTACAAAGGCATCGGGTGCGGCATCAAGAGCACCGGGCTCGGCAACGGCACGATCGAAGGCGGTCACATCAAGATCCGTGTGCTCGAAGGCGGGCGCCTCGAAATCCTCAACGGCTACACCGAGATGGGCCAGGGTATCTACACGGCGACGATGCAGGCGGTGTGCGAGGAAACGCACCTGCCTCCAGACATCATGACCGTCTCGTGGGATAAGGAGCTTGGCGAGAAGTGCGGTGAGACGTGGGCGTCACGCGGCACAACATTGAGCTGCGCCGCGGCACAGCAGGCTGCCAGGAAACTGGCCGCGGACATGGAGTCGGTGCCGATCACGATCGAGCCGCGCTCGGCCGCGCACGACAACGCAACGCGGATGCATCAACTCCAGCCGCTTGCCGGTCGTGAATACAGCGGTGAATACGTTTGCAACTTCACGACCAGGCCCGGCACGCCGGAAGCCGTGCTGAACCCGACCACTCACCTCACGTTCAGCTATGCCGCGCAGGTCGTGTTGCTCGACGATGAGGGCAAACTCGATCGGGTCGTGGTGGCCAACGACGTGGGCCGCGCGATCAACCCGCGCCTCTGCGCCGAGCAGATGGAGGGCGGCGTCCACATGGGCCTGGGCTACGCGCTGTCCGAGAACTTCACATCGACAGGTGGAATTCCCGATTCGCTGGGACTGCGCGAAGTCGGCCTCATCTCCGCCCGGAATATGCCCGACGTCGACGTCATCCTGATCGAAGTGCCCGACGAGGTCGGCGGCTACGGCGCAAAAGGCGTTGGCGAGATCGGGTGCGTCGCCACGGCCGGCGCAGTGGCCGGCGCGCTGCACTCGTACGATGGCGTCCGGCGCGTCAGCCTGCCGATGGACGATGCGCCCGCTGCGGCGGCGCTTCTGCCCAAGAAACGTCGCAAGGCAGCACGTCGTTCACAGTAGCCCCAGAGCCCACAGTACTCGCTCCTCGAATCGCCGTCGGTTCCATACTTAGGACGATGTGGCAGATCAAGGGCAGAGACGCGGAAGGCAAGCCACGCGACCTGGCGTTCACGGAATTTCAATCTGGATCCAGAGAGGAAATTCACAAATCGTTCGTTGATATCACCGGCGGCACGTCGTCGGAGATCTTCGATCGGGAAATGGCGCATCAGGATCCCTTGCCAGGCGTAGACGGAATCGAATCCTGGGGAAACCGCGCGGCGGATCTGACGGGCCCGGACGGCCTCCTCTACGATGCCCAACTCGCCAAAACGGAAAGCCAGGACGTGCCCGGACTGCTACTCCAACAGGCGGGGCAAACGATGGCCTTCGCGTTTCACGCACCAGAAGTCTTGGTTGCGGACGTTACCGGTGCGCGCCAGTTAGAAATCTCGGCCGGCCATCCGACAACCGGCCCGGCAGGGCCGCCCTTCACGATGAGCGGCGCGCTTCTCGAAGCGCGCATCTACTCCGAGGGAGCTGTTATTGAAACCGATACGGAAAGCGAAACGGCAGCGCCGTCGTTCCGGGTTGGGCTGTCGGGGAAACCAGGCGGCCTGATCGCGCGGTTTGCCAGCTGGATTTCACGTCCTTTCGATGCCTCGAGAGACCCGTTCATGCACGGGCGGCTCAAGCATTACGAAGAGCGTTACTCGGTTATCGCGAAACACTACCCCGACATCTCACTGGCTGCCACAAACGCCGGCCTTTTTCGAGCAATTCACAAGGCGCCCGCGGGCACCGCTGTCATCGTCTTCGTCCATGGGACCTATTCCTGCGCCGTTCCTCATCTGGCGCTGCTTCACCCCTTGAAGCTCCCGGCATATCGATTCGAGCACGACACGTTTCTACCAGTCACAGAGAACAAGGCGCGTCTGGTCAAGGCAGTCAGCGATTTCATTCCTGCCGGTGCGCGCGTGCACCTTGTCGCGCACTCGCGCGGCGGACTGGTCTCCAGGCTGGCCGCGCGTGAGTTGCTCAAGCATTACGACGTGCGGTTGATGACATACGGCACACCTCACAAAGGCACGCCGCTCGCCAATGCCGGCAAACGAATCTTCAGTGCGTTGCTGGCTGGCGGCCGGACCGCGCTACTGGCCAGCGGCGGCGCCGCCCTCGGCAGTGTGTTTTCCTGGGATCCTCCGTCCCTCGGGGGCAAGTTGCTGCTCAAGGGGATCCTGCCGAAGGGTTTTCCGCCGGGCCTCGACGCGATGCGTCCCGAGAGCGACTTCATTGGGAGCTTGAGCGCAGTGACGGAACCATATCCGCTGCGCACCTGGGGCGCGAAATGCGAGGTCGACGGGCTGCCGTCTGGCACTTTCGCATTTGCGATTCGCGATGCGATCTACGGCGCCTTCGGCGGTTCTGCCAACGATACTGTGGTCGGGGCGGCCTCCGCGACCGGCGCAGGAAAGGCGCAGAAGATATTCGACGCGTGTACACACTTTCAGTACTTTTCGGTTCCGGAGGTCAAAGCGGAGATTCAGTCGCTCTCGTGATGGTGGAGGCACCCAGATTCACTCGGTCGAACAGGATTCGAGTCTTCGCTGCCTGCACGATTCTTGCGGCCATCGTCAGTGCCTTCGTCATACGAGTGTCACGGGACATGCGCGACTTAGAGGTCCCGTGGACAGCAGGGGTTCGAGCCTCTGTCGCGGAGCCCCTTTACCGCGCTGAAGACGAGCACTATCAGTTCAAGTACCTGCCCGCCTTTGCGGTGCTGGCGATACCGCTTGGCATGTTGCCGATTCAAGTCGCGAAGGGCACGTGGTTCGTCGGCTCCGTCGTGCTGCTGATCGCCCTCATCGTCCTCAGCATTCGCCTGCTTCCCGAACAACGGAAGCCGACGACGATACTGGTCGTGAACGCGATTGTCGTCTTGGCGAAGTTCTATGCCCGCGAGCTCGATATGGGCCAGGTCAATCTGCCCTTCGCGTTGGCCGTGACGGGAGCGCTTCTCGCGATGAAAACGAAGCGAGACATGCTCGCCTCGGCGCTGATCGTCTTGTCGATCGCCATCAAACCGTATGGAGCGCTGCTGCTCCCTGTCGTGCTCGTCCGGCGGCAACGTGCTGCGATCGTTGCGACCGCCGTCGGCTGCCTGTTGCTCCTGCTGCTGCCGGTGCCGCTGTATGGTTGGAGTGGCACGGTCGGCCTTCATCAGAGCTGGTGGGCTACCGTCACCGAGACGACGGCTCCGAATCTCCTGAATCCCGATAACGTGTCGCTGGCGTCGATGTACGGCAAATGGTTCGGGATCAGTCGTCTCTCGACTGTGCTGGCGGCGGCGTCTTCACTGGTCCTGCTGGCCGGCGTGATGATGGTGTTCCTGCGGCGTCAGTCCGTTGCATTCCCGGAAGGACTCGAAGGGAGCCTGCTGCTCCTGCTGATTCCACTGTTGTCACCGCAAGGATGGGACTACGTGCTGCTGATCGCGACGCCTGCGGTCGTCTATCTCGCGAACTACCTGGATAGATTGCCTCGCCCGTTGCGAGCGATGACGGTCGTTGCCGGGCTCACGATCGGCTTGAGCCTGTTCGACATCATGGGACGCGCGGCGTATGCCGCGTTCATGGGCATGGCCCTTATCAGCATTTGTGCCCTTGTTCTCGTCGCCGCACTGACCACCCTCCGACTAAAAGCAGTTGCGTAGCCACGGCACCAACGGCCATTACCGTGGTAATATCGGAATATGGCGCTGGCGAACTCGAAGGTAACGGCGCAGGGTCAGATCTCGGTGCCCCTGGAAGTCAGGCGGCGGCTCGGCATCGGCCCGGGTTCGGTCCTGGAGTGGGATGAATACGGCGAACACATCGTTGTTCGCCGGGCCGGTCGGTACACGTCTGAGGATTTGCACAAGGCGGTCTTCCCGGACGGGCCGCCGCGGCGGCGGACCGTCGCCGAAATGAAAGAGGGGATCCGGCTGCGCATGAGAAAACGGCGTGCGCGCCGTTGACACCAACGTCCTGGTGCGGCTCATCACACGAGATGACTCCAGGCAGGTTGCCGCCGCCGAAGCGTTTGTGAGGCTTGGCGCCTGGGTATCTCATCTGGCCTTGGCTGAAGCTGCGTGGGTACTTGACGCGGTCTACGAGCGCGGACCGGCGGAAGTCGCCAAAGCGATCGAGATCCTCCTCAACCACCAGCATTTGACCATTCAAGATCACGAAGTCGTGGCCGCTGCACTCGATCGGTTCCGGCAGCAGCCGCGCCTGGGATTCTCCGATTGCCTCATGCTCGAGATCGCGCGCAAAGCTGGCCATCTTCCACTGGGTACCTTCGATCGCGATCTCGGCAAAGTTCCGGGTGGACAGACCCTCGTCCCGGGCGCTGGCAGGTGAATTCAGCCCCTCGAATCTGCTGAATCCATCCTAGGCGCGACGCGAGCCCTTGACTCGCTCGCAACCTCCATGTACTTCTCTTGAGTTCCTTCGTACAATTCTTTCAATCAGAGGGCACACATGGGAGCTAATTTCGGAATCGCGGGACTCGACTGGCAGCAGCGCGTCAACTGGGACCGGCTGCGGAAGTACCGGACGGAGCGCGCACGTGAGCGCATGAAAGCCGCCGGCCTCGGTGCGATGCTCTGTATGTACGACGAGAACGTCCGCTACATCACCGGCACGCTGACTCCCGGCTGGAACCGGCTGAAGCCCGGCCTCCGCTACGCGGTCATCTGCGGCGACGATCCGCCAGTGCTCTTCGAGCAGGGCGACCTCGGCTACCAGATCGAGCGCCACTCGCCGTGGATTCCGAAAGAGAACGTGCGCTGGTCCTACGCCTGGATCAAGGGCGCGGCCGGCCCAGCATCGCAGCAGCAGGTGAAGAAGTTTACGCAGGCGATCATCGCCGAGATGAAGAAGAGCGGCGTCGGCGGCCAGAAGCTCGGCGTCGACTTCATCGACATCAACATGATCCAGGCGTTCAAGGACGCCAACATCGAGTGGACCGACGGCATGTCGGCCATGATGGAAGCGCGCGCCGTCAAAAGTGTGGACGAGCAGGAGTGCGCGCGCATCGTCGGCGCCATCGGCGACGCGGCGCACTGGGAGACGATGAAGTTCCTGCGCCCGGGGGTGACCGAGAACCAGGTCACCGCGCACATCATGCAGTTCCTCTACTCCATCCCGGGCATGGAGGACGTCGAGGACGTGATCGTCTCGAGCGGCCCGAACACCTGGCCGAACTGGCGCAACTTCTCCGACCGTATCATTCAGCCGGGCGACATCGTGTTCATGGATCTCGCCGCGCTCACCTGGAACGGCTACAAGTCGTGCTACTACCGCACGTACTGCGTCGGCAAGGAACCGACCCAGGAGCAGAAAGACATCTACGCGACGGCGCTCGAGTGGCTCTACGACTCGATCAACGCGGTGAAGGCTGGCACGACGACGAGAGAGATCGCGTTGAAGTGGCCGTCGGCAAAAGAAGCGTGGGGCTATGCGGAAGAAGATCAGGCGGCGGCCAACCTCTGGGGACACGGGCTCGGCCTCGCGCAATACGATCCACCGGTCATCTCACGCATCTGGTCGCTCGATCACCCGATCGAGATCAAGCCGGGAATGGTCTTCGCGCTCGAAACACAGCACGGGAAGATGTACCGCTGGGGCGTGCGCATCGAGGAGATGCTGATCGTTCATGAGGATCGCATCGAGATCACCTCGAATTTCCCCGTGAAGCAGATCACCGTCGTCGATCCGATTCCGGGCTATGGGGATCACGTGAAGTGAACATGGCTAACTCCCAATTCCCAATTTCCAACTCCCAATTCGTTGCCCTTCTATGGGAGTTGGCCCTCGACTGTCGCTCGGGCCACCCCGAGCAGCGTCGAGGGGTGGGATTTGGGCGTTGGGAGTTGACAGGTGAGCGCCGTGAGCCGTTCTAGTTTCATCGTTCCTCTGTCAAGCGGCGAAGCCACTGATGCGTCGCGTTTCGGTCCGAAGGCGGCCAACCTCGCCGCCCTCGGGCGCGCTGGATTGAGAATCCCGGGCGGCTTCTGCCTCGACGCCGACGCTTATCGGCATCAAGTCACCTTCATCGGCCTCACCGACGACACGCGCGGTGTATTCGGCGCGGCGGATCCGCAACGGGCGCGGCAGCACGCGCTCAACGTGAAGCTCGGCCTGCTCGAGCGGCCCATCGCTCCGGCAGTGCTCGAGCCACTGCTGGCGTCATGGCGCGAGCTTGTCGATCGTACGGGTGCACTTACCGTGGTTCGCTCGTCGGCGCTCGTCGAGGATCGATTCGGGTCGAGCTTCGCAGGGCAGTTCGAAAGCTACCTGGGGCTCGAAGAGGAATCCGAATTCATCACTGCCGTCCGATCCTGTTGGACGGCGCTCTGGTCCACGCGCGCGCTGCGCTACATGGCCACTCACGATCTCGATCCCGCTGACACGGCGATGGCCGTGCTGGTTCAGCCGCTCGTTCACGCGCGTGCTGCGGGCGGCGGACTGAGTCAGACCGCCGAAGGCACGATGCTGGTGAACGCCACGCTGGGACTGGGCGCCTCGCTCGCGCAGGGTGAGGTCACTCCCGATCGGTTCGAGCTCGATCGAGATGGAACCGTTCGCCACGTGTCGCCCGGACGCAAGGACCACGCCCTCAGCTGCGGCCATCGTCGCGCGCCGGCGGCGCAGGCGATATCGGCAGCGCAAGCCGTCGAGCCGTGCCTCACTCGCGAGGAAGTCTCACAGCTCGCGCACATGATGCGGATAGCCGAAGACGTGCTCGGCCTCGCCGTCGAGGTCGAGTGGGCGATCGACGATGAGGGGTTCACGATGCTGCAGGCGCGCCCACTGCACCTGGAAGCGCCGCACGTGCCAGACGAGATCTGGCTGCAGCACCCGCGACTCAACGGTCACCCGGCGGGCATCGGCTGGGGCACGGGACGAGCCGTCGTGATCAATTGCGAGTGCGAGATCGGTCGAATTGCCCCCGGGGATGTCCTGGTAACGCGAGTCGCCGGCCCGGCGCTCGGCCATATCCTCTCTCGCGTATCGGGCGTGGTGACGGAACGTGGCGGAAGCACGTCGCATTTCGCCTCGCTCGCCCGCGAGCGAGGCATTCCGATGGTCCTCGGCGTCGCCGATGCGACGCGCCGCATTCCCGACGGAGCGCAGGTCGCAGTGGACGGGGTGGCCGGGATTGTGCGGTGGATAGCCTGACTCCGCCAAATTGCACGTCTTCAGTGTCTAAGCTCTTAGGCAGTGAGATGCTGTCCCTCAGACTGACGGCCTTTGTCCTGGCAATGATCACGACGGCAGTTGCTGGTGTGTCATCACAAGGGACTGCGGTCACCGATCGCATCATCGAGGAAGACATCCGAGTCCGGCTTCCGCTGTTGCCGTGCGCTGTACCGGGGGCCGCTATTCGCATCGCCGAGTCGCATTCTGTCCCGCTCGGTCTCGAACTGGTGCCCGAGCCGTGCGGAGAAAAGGGCAAGACCTACCCCGATCGCGCAGATGAAATCGTCCTGACCGGGATGAGCGTGAGCCGCGCGTTCGATCGGCTCGTCGAGCTCGACGAACGCTACGTCTGGAGCGAGGCCGATGGCGTCATCATCGTTCGCCCGGGCGTGACGTGGTTCGATACCAACCACTTCCTGAATCGAAAGATTCCCCTCTTCAGGGTCAGGGAGGGGCGCATGTGGACAGCGATGAACGAGGTTCACTCGGCCCTCGGCGGCGCCAGGGGGCCAGCCGACGAATTAATGCCAGCCAGGACACCGCAAAGCGGCCGGATGTTTTCCGTCTCCTCGAGGACGACGACGGCGGTTGATGCGCTCAATGCCGTTGTGCGAGCACATGGGTCGCTTCGGTGGACGGTGGAGTATTGCAAACCGCAGGCGCGTTTCGAATACGCCATGTTGCGTTTGAATACGTTTGACGGCGACGGCGTTGGACGTCGTTCTGCGACAGAGCGAGACGATGGCACGTGGTCCGACGCGTGCAGCACACAATAGTGGGCGGCTTCATCGCCCTTTCTGCCAACCATCGGCAGCGCACTGCTCCGGAATCGGCGAATCGACTCAAGGCGAACGCACCTTCTCCTTTAGCGGAAGATCCGCGTGCCTGCGGTGCCACTCGCGCTTTCGACCGATATCAGTCCTGTGGGTTTTGCGCAAGGCACGAATGACACTGCATATAGCTTCTGCGGGATTCTATTGATAACTGGAACGATCCTCCTAAGACATTGAGGTGCCGTACACATCCCAATCGAGGCGTTTCCGCTCCTCAAGCGTGTTCGTGGGCGCTCTCTCCCGACGACTTCCGGCGGGTGCGCGCTGTCTTCGAGTCTGCGCTGAAACGCGCGTCCGGCGGGGGTTCCAGCCCCGGTGGCGCAGCGACGGAAAAGAGTTGTTCTACATCGCATTCGACGAGCAGCCGCGGGGCCGCGAAGAGTCGAAGGCCAGCCTCTCGTATACTCATGTCATGCACAGCCGAAGTGCGAGTGCCATCGATCGCCGCCGTATAGACAGGCTCATGGCGATGACGCCAGACGAGCGCATTCGCTTGGCCGAGCGCCTCGGCGAAGAAGGGCTCGCATCCTACATGGACACCCACCACGTCGATCGGCAAACCGCCGTGGCGCGAATCAAGGCGACACGGCGGCTGGGTCGTCGCCCTTCGGCCTGCGCAGAGCCGGATGAACGTTGAGCCTGTCGTTCGTGTACTCCAGTCAATCGGTGCGCCCCATGCCCTGATTGGCGGGCATGCCATGGCAGCGCGCGGCTATCCACGCTTCACGATCGACGTCGACGCGCGTCGCGCGCCAGGTTTCCCATCCCAACGTGTGCCGCGTATACGACATCGGGTTCATCCTGACAGAGTGCAGATATACTCCCCGCATGAGATCCATCGTGGCTGCCGTCACGACGGCCCTGCTTGTGCTCGGCATGATCCAGACTCAGGGCTTGCAGCTTCAGAAGGTCACGCTGAACTACCCGACCCGGAGTGGCGCCTCGTGGCCCCTGTTCATCGCCAAAGAAGGCGGCTACTACGAAAAACAGGGGCTCGATGTGACACTCGTATTTGCCGGCCATCCTGCCGGGATTGCGATGGTCGTGAGCGACCAGGCGCAGATGAGCAGCTATAACCTCGAATCCGTGATGCAGGCCAGCTCGCGAGGCGAGGCGCCCTTTGCCGTGGTTGGAGCATCTCTGAACAAGGCCTACTTCGCGTTGATGTCGCGGAAAGACATCAACGGCGTCACGGATCTCAAAGCCAAGACCTTTGCCGTGAGCCAGATCGGCGATCCGCCTTACAACTACACGAGCGCGTTTCTTCGCAAATTCGGGATGACACCGCGCGACGTCCAGTGGATCGCCGCGGGCGCTGATGCAACCGGGCGCGCGGCCGCGCTATCGGCCGGTCGCGCCGACGCCACGCTGTTGACGCCGCCCGCCTATTTCAGGCTCGAGGAGGCCGGCTTCAAGAATCTCGGCAACCTTGCCGACCACGACGACATCTTCGCGGCGACGACCTACCTGATGAAGAAGACGACGATCGCCGCGAACCCCCGTATGCCGGAGCAGTTGATCAAGGCGCACGCGGAAGCCATCAAGCGCTTTTACGACGACAAGGCGTTTGCGGTAAAAGCGTATCAGGCGTACGACAAGCAGACCAACGCCGACGTGGAGCGCCTCTACGACGGATACGCCAAGGCCAACGTGCTGGAGCGGGTGCCGTTCGTGCTGGCGCCCGCGCTGCAGGCGGTGATGGATCAGCAGAGCGACGCGAAGCTGCTGGCTCAGATGAAGGCATTCGACTTTCGTACCGTCATCGACAACAGCGTCGTTGCCCGACTCGTCAAGGAAGGCTTCTTTCAGAAGCTGTTCGGCCCGGGCGTGAAGGCCGAAGAGGATCGGAAGTCGAAGCTCGCGTTCAAGTAGATGGCAATCAGGTATCGCGCCGACCAGGTCGGCAGTTTTCTTCGTCCGCAAGAGATCCGCGACGCGCGCAACAACCCGTCACTGAGCCTGGAACAGCTCCGCGAGATCGAGGATCGCCATATCCTGCGCGCACTCCAGCGTCAGAGGGATCTGGGCTTCAAGATCTTCACAGACGGCGAGCTGCGTCGAAGTCAGTTCATGGGTGATTTCTACGAGTCCGTCGACGGTCTGGACAGCGACGGCTCGATTGCTCGCGCCTGGAAGGGGCAATCTGCTGACGGCGCTAGCGGCGGAGTCGCCCTGGCGCAGCCCACCGGTCTCGTCGTCGACAAGATCAAGCAGAAGAAGCGCCTCACCAAGCATGAAGCCGACTTCCTGGCGCGTCACGCCCCCGGCGACGCGAAGATGACGCTGCCGACGGCCAATCAGTTTCCGGCGATTGCATATCGGAAGGGGCTTAGCGAACGCGCCTACGCGACCTATTCAGACTTTCTGTGGGATATCGTTCCGATCATCAAATCCGAAATTCAGGCGCTCGTGAACGAAGGCATTGCCTACGTCCAGATCGACGCGCCCCGATATAGCTACTACCTCGATCCCAAGTGGCGCGACTACATCCGGAGAGAAATCGGCGTCTCTCCCGACGACGCGCTCGACGAAGCGATCCGCGTGGACAACGCCTGCCTCGAGGGCGCGCGGCGCGATGGCGTCACGCTGGCCATCCACCTCTGCCGCGGCAACAGCCGCAGTCAGTGGTACGCCGAGGGCGGCTACGACCCGATTGCAGAAAAGCTGTTCAACCAGCTCGACGTGCACCTCTTCCTGCTGGAGTACGAGTCGGAGCGGGCTGGAACCTTCGAGCCGCTCCGTTTCGTGCCGCCCGACAAGGGCATCGTTCTCGGTCTGGTCAGCACGAAAGTGCCGCAACTCGAGCCGGAAGACCTTCTCCTTCGGCGCATCGAGGAAGCAAGCCGGTACGTCCCGCTCGACAACCTTGCACTCAGCCCTCAGTGCGGCTTCGCCTCGTCGCTCGAAGGCAACCTGTTGACCGAAGACGAACAATGGCAGAAGCTGCAACTTGTCACTGATACGGCTCGAAAGGTCTGGAACACGACATAGCCATGGCCTCATTTCACATCACGGTTTCCGATTCTGTTTTTCCCAACCTGGATCCGGCCCGCCAGGTGCTCGCGACGATTGGCGCCGAGCTCCGCATGGCCGACAGTCCGACGCCCGAGGGCATCGTGGCGGCCGCGGCCGCGTCCGATGCCTTGCTCGTCACCTACGCGAAGATCACGGCCGACATGATTAGCAAGATGCCGAAATGCCGGATCATTTCGCGGTTCGGCATCGGCGTCGACAACGTCGACATCGAAGCCGCGACGGGCGCCGGCATCGTCGTCACCAAGGTGCCCGATTACTGCATCGACGAGGTCTCCGATCACGCGATGGCACTCCTGCTGGCGATCGTCCGGAAGGTCCCCTCGTCGAGCGCTCGAACTCACAGTGGGCGTTGGGAGATGAAAGCGGTCGTGCCGATTCACCGGTTGCGCGGGAGCGTGCTCGGCCTTGCTGGCTTCGGCCGGATTCCGCAGCTGGTGGCGCCCAAAGCGAAAGCGTTCGGGATGAAGGTGGTCGCGTACGATCCGTTCGTCCCGGACGACGCGTTCTCACGCGCCGGTGTCGAGCGCGTGGATCTTCCCGCGCTCCTGGCCTCATCCGATTACATCTCGGTGCACACGCCGTTAACGGCGGAGACGAAACATCTCTTCAATCGCGACACGTTCGGCCGGATGAAACGAGGCGCCTACATCGTCAACACCGCGCGCGGTCCAATCATTGATGAAGCCGCTCTGGCCGAAGCGCTCGACTCCGGACAAATCGCCGGCGCCGCGCTCGATGTGATGTCGCAGGAGCCGCCGCCGCCATCGCCGCTCTTCGAGCGAGACAACGTGATCATCACGCCGCACACGAGCTTCTATTCCGAGGAATCGCTCGTGGAGCTGCAGATGAAAGCCGCTCAGGAAGTCGTCGCCGTGCTCAGTGGAAAATCACCACGCAACCCAGTTAATCCGGAGGCGCTCGCACACCGATGAAAGCCATGCTGTTAACCGCGCCCGGGGAACTGGTCCGCGACGATGTAACGCGCCCGGGGCCGGAGCAGGGCCAGTTGCTGGTACGCGTGACGCACACCGGCATCTGTGGCACTGACTACAAGATCTTCAACGGCGCCATCCCGGTGAAGTACCCACGAATCATGGGCCACGAGATCGCGGGCGCAGTCATGGAGCCGGGCGGCAGTTCGCTGCGCAGTGGAGATCGCGTCATCGTCGATCCGCAGTTGTATTGCCGGAGCTGTTTTCATTGCCGCATCGGTCAAACCCATCTCTGCCGCAACGGCGTGCTGGTTGGTCGCGACCGGGACGGCGGGTTTGCCGAGTTCGTAACCGTTCCGCCGAGCCACGTCTTCCCTCTGCCAGCCTCGGTCGAGACACGGGTCGCCCCGCTGATCCAGGTCCTCACGACGTGTCTGCACGCGCAGCGTCAGATCGACATCTTCCCTGGCGAGTTCGTCGTGGTGCTCGGTCTTGGCGTGACGGGTCAGCTGCACGTGCAGCTCGCGAAGGCACGAGGCGCGACGGTCATCGGCGTCACGCGAAGCGCCGACAAGCGGGCGCTCGCCGAGACACTCGGCGCCGATCTCACAATACCTGGCGGCGACGACGCGGTTGCCCGGGTGAGAGAGGCGACCGACGGACGCGGCGCGGATGTCATCATCGAAACAACCGGCGTTGTGCCATCGCTGTCCTCAGCGATTCAAATGGCGCGATCGGGCGGGCGGCTGCTGCTGTTTGGGATCATCACAGCCAAGGAAGGAGCGCTGCCCTTCTACGACTTGTATTTCAAGGAACTCGCCCTGATTAACGCGCGCGTCGCCAAGAGCGAGGACTACCCGGCATCGATCGATCTCGTCGAGCGGGGTCACGTTCGTCTCCAGCCGCTGGTCAGTGACGTGAAGCCGCTCGAAGACCTCAAGGCCGCGATCGGCATGCTCGGATCGGACAACGGTGCACGAATGAAGATCATCATGGAGCATATCTAAGGAGTGACTATGAAGAGAGCCGCGACCATCGCTTTCCTCGTGGCCGTGTTCGCGCCGGCTGTGATTCTGGCTCAGGGAGGCGCTGTCTCCCTGGATAAGGCGACGGTCTCGAAGGAAATCGCGCAGCGCACGCTGATGAAAAATCAGATCAGCGCCACGGTTGCCCGGCAGATTGTCGACGCGTGCCTTGACTTCGCACGCAATCAACAAGGGGGCCCAGGCAACTACGCTATCTTCGTCCTCGCGCCGAACGGGGACATCGTCGATGCCCACGTGATGGACGGCGTTCTTCCGATCGGGGTTGAAACCGGGTTGCTGAAGGCGAAGACCGCTCTCTATGCGCGCACGCCGTCGAGCGCCGTCGCACAGCGTTTCAGCGACGTCGACGGGCGCGTGATTCGACTCGATCTCGGCAAGGAATCCGGTCTCGCCTACTATTTCGTCGGCGGTGGCCTGCCAATTGTCGTTGAAAACAATCTGATCGGTGCCATTGGCGTCGGCGGTGGAAACATGGACGAGCAGTGCGCATACCAGGCACTCACGAAGGTCCTCGGTCCGCAGCCGCCGTTACCCACGCCCGCCGGGCGCGGCGCGCCTGCTGGCGGCGCGCCACCGGCCGCTGGAGGTCGACAGGGCGGCCGCGGAAACTGACGAGCGGTGGTCTACTTCGTCACTCAGACGCTGAACGGCCTTTTTTCCGCAGCACTGCTTTTCTTGATCGCGAGCGGCCTCACGCTGGCGTTCGGCGTGATGCGGATCGTCAACATCGCGCACGGGTCCTTCTACATGCTCGGCGTCTACGTCGCCTACACGGTGGCGACACGGACGTCGAGCCTGCTTGCCGGGACACTCGTCGCCGTCATCATCGTCGGCGCGGTCGGCTTCCTGATGCAGCGTCTGTTCCTTCGCCGCTTCGCGTCGCAGCCCCTGGCCCAGATGATGATGACGATGGGGTTCGCGCTGGTCTTTCGAGACGCCGCGCTCATGATCTGGGGAGGCGATCCGTTCACGCTGACGACGCCGGGATGGCTGGCCGGTTCGATGGAGATCGGCGCGATCGTGTTTCCCTGGTACCGCCTCTTCGTCATTGCCGTGGCGGCGCTCGTCGGAGTGGGCTTGTGGATCATCAATGAGCGCACGTTGATTGGCGCGCGTGTCCGCGCGACGGTCGACGATCCGGAGATCGCCGCGGCCACAGGCATCAACGTCGCGCGTCTTTCAGGCGGCGTCTTCGCCGTCGGAGCGGCGCTGGCGGCTTTCGGTGGCGTCATGGGCGGCCCCATCCTCGGCGGCTATGCCGGTATGGATTTCGAACTCCTGCCGTTGGCGTTCGTGGTGGTGATCATCGGCGGCATGGGCAGTCTCAAGGGCGCGCTCATCGGGGCGATCGTTGTCGGGATGATCGACAACTTCGGCAAGGCCCTCGTCCCGGAGCTCTCGTACTTCACCCTGTTCGCACCGATGGTGCTGGTGCTCGCGCTCAAGCCAACAGGGTTGTATGGCAGAGCGTAGCGTCGGGCGCCAGTGGCGTTTGCCCCTGGTTGTGCTCTTTGCCGCCTTCCTGCTCGTCAGCCCGCCATTTCTGTCTGCCTACTGGGTGGGACTTCTGACGCAGGTGGTGATTCTGGGCATCCTCGCGATGAGCCTGGATTTGCTGATTGGCTACACCGGCCTGCCGTCGCTCGGTCATGCCGGCTTCTTTGGTGTCGCCGCGTACGGAGTAGGGATCCTGTCGACGACGTATCACGCGGGCTTCTGGACATCGGTCGCTGGTGGACTTGCGATCGGCACCGGGCTGGCGGCGCTGTTCGGCCTGATCGTCTCGCACGTGCGCGATGTCTACTTCCTCATGATCACCATGGCGCTTGGGATGGTGCTGTGGGGCCTGAGCTTTCGATGGATCCCGGTGACCGGCGGGGATAACGGGATCTCCGGCATTCCCCGCCTCGAGACGCTCGTCGGCCTGCCGGCGGCTGGGCCAATCCCTTTCTACTACGTTGCGTTGTTCGTGTTCGCGCTGTGCATGGGGCTGATGACGCTGCTCGTGAAGTCGCCGTTCGGCCTGACGCTCCAGGGCATTCGAGAGCACGAGCCGCGCATGCGGAGCCTTGGCTTCAACACCTGGCTGCACGGCTACTTGAGCTATGTGTGCGCCGGGGCCTTCGCCAGCGTCGCCGGGATCATGTGGGCGTACTACAACGGCTTCGTCAGCCCGACGTATCTCGACCTGACGGCCTCGTCGGAGTTGTTTCTGATGGTGACGCTCGGCGGGCCGGCAACGCTCGTCGGACCCGTCATCGGAGCTGGCGCGATCGTCATCCTCAAAAACGTGATGAGCGCCTACACCGCACGATGGCTTCTCATCCTCGGCATCGTCTACATCGTCACGATCCTGTGGGCGCCACAAGGCTTGTGGAATCTGGGGCAACGAAGGCGCGCATGAACACGATTCGCGCATTCATCGCAGCACTCGTCCTCGCCTGCGCCGCAACCGTCATTGTCGCGCAGACCGATGCACGGCCCCCAATCAAGATCGGATTCATGGTGCCGCTCTCGGGCGGCAACGCGCAAAACGGCCGCGACATCCTGAACGGTTTCCTGATGTACCTCGACGAGATCGGTTACCGCGCCGGCGGGCGAACGATTGACCTCATCGTTGAAGACGATGAAGCGATTCCGGCAGTGGGGCTGACGAAGGCGCGGAAATTGATCGAGCGCGATGAAGTTCACGTCATGGCAGGAGCGCTCCTGTCTTCGACAGGATATGCACTCGCACCGTACATCACGTCGATGAAGATTCCGATGGTGTATCCCGTGGTATCGGCCGACGACCTCACGCAGCGGCGACGCAGCGACTGGATCGTCCGTACCGGCTGGAGCGGAAGCCAACCGAATCACGCGTTTGGTGAGTACGCATACCGAACACTCGGGATTCGGTCGGTCGTCACCATCGCGCTCGACTACGCGTTCGGCTGGGAATCGGTCGGCGGCTTCGAACGAACGTTCGTGGCCGAGGGCGGCCGCATCCGGCAAAAGCTCTGGGTCCCGCTGTCCGTCCACGACTTCGCGCCGTATCTCGCGCAGATCCCACGCGACGTCGACGCCGTCTACGCGCTTCTGCTCGGCAGGACGGCGCTCCAGTTCATGCGGCAATATCAGGAGTTCGGGCTGAAGGGGCGCGTGAAGCTGATCGGAGGCGGCACGACCACCGACGAGCACGTGCTGCCTTTCATGGGTGACGAAGCGCTGGGAACCGTCACCGCGCTGCACTACAGCGCAGCGCTTGATACACCTGCCAACAAAGCCTTTGCGGAGACGTATCGCACGCGATACAAGAAGGTCCCGAGCTACTACTCGGAAAGTATGTACACCGGCGGCAAATGGCTCGTCGCCGCCATCAACGCCATCGGGGGGCGAGTCGAAGATCGTCAGGCGCTAGTCGAGGCGCTGAGGCAAGTGAAACCAGAGGGGCTCCCTCGCGGACCCGTCGAGCTCGACGACTACGGCAACCCGATCGAGAACGTCTACATCCGCAGGGTCGAGCGCGTAAACGGTCAGCTGCAGAACACAGTGATCGACACTTTCCCGAGCGTGTCGCAGTTCTGGAAATACCCGCCGGCCGAGTACCTGCGGGAGCCGCTCTACGCGAGATGATGCCTCCCTGCCTTCAGCTCGAAGGTGTGTCGCGCCACTTCGGCGGACTGCGAGCCGTGGACAACGTGACGCTCTCGGTGCAACCCGGCGCGCGCCACGCGGTCATCGGTCCCAATGGCGCAGGAAAGACGACGCTGTTCAACGTCATCAGCGGGGAGTCGCCAGCGAGTCGCGGAACGATCAGCCTCAACGGCGCCAACATCACGAAGCTGAAGGCGCACCAGCGTGCCCGTCTCGGTATCGCCAGGACCTTTCAGATCACGCGGCTGTTCCCGGAACTCACGGTGATCGACAATGTCCTCCTCGCTTGTGCGGCGCTCGACCGGCGTAAGTTCGCGATGTACAAGCCGCTATCGTCGTATCCCGAGTTCACCGAACGAGCCACGAGCCTGCTGGAACAGTTCGGTCTCACGAGCATCGCACACGAACAAGCGCGCCACATCTCGTATGGCGCCTGTCGCCGGCTCGATGTCGCGCTCGCACTGGCCGGTCGTCCGCGGCTGCTGCTGCTCGATGAACCGATGGCCGGGCTCTCGACGCCCGAGCGCGTAGCAATCCGCGGCCTCCTCGAGCAGCTCGATCCATCAATCGCAGTCATGCTCATCGAGCACGACATGGACGTCGCGTTCTCCTTCGCCGCGCGCGTCACTGTGCTTCACCAGGGCAAAGTCCTCGCCGACGGAACGCGCGATGACGTCAGCACGAACGACCTCGTGCAGAAGGCCTATCTCGGAACCGTCGGCGGCAGGCCGTAGACACATGCTTGAAGTCGTCGACCTACACACCTATTACGGTGACAGCCACGTCCTGCAGGGCACTACGTTGCGAGCCGAACGGGGCTATGTCACGTCTGTTCTTGGCCGTAACGGCGTCGGCAAGACGACGCTATGTCGATCGCTTGCGGGTCTCACGCCGGCGCGCCGTGGTCGCGTGGTGCTGGGCGGCCTCGACGTGACGCGACTGCCACCGCATCGTATTTGCGACGCCGGCATCAGCCTGGTCCCGCAGGGCCGGCGCATCTTCGTTTCGCTCACCGTCCACGAGAATCTGATGATCGCTGTACGTCCGGCCAAGTCGGGGAATGCGTGGACGATCGAGCGCGTGTTTGCGCTGTTCCCGAGGCTCGCCGAGAGACGCCATCACGGTGGAAACGACTTGAGCGGTGGCGAACAACAGATGCTGGCGATCGCGCGCGCCCTGGTTGCGAACCCGGTCCTGCTGGTCATGGACGAACCAACCGAGGGGCTGGCGCCCGCGCTGGTCGCCGAGGTCGCTCGGCTGATTCGTCAGTTGCGCGAAGAGGGAACAACCGTCCTGCTCGTCGAGCAGAACGCCGCCTTCGCCGTTGACGTGTCAGACGCCGCGCACGTAATGCATCAGGGCACGATCGTACATTCGTCGGCGCCGGCGACGTTGTGGGCGAACGAAGAGATCAAGAGTCAGTATCTGGGTGTGCCTGGGACGAAGACTGGTTAGGGATCACGAACCGCGGTTGTGCTCAGTTGGCTTTCGCGACCGGTGCTGCTGGTTTCGCAAACTTTGCCGCGTCGATGTTGACGTTCGGCTGGACGTCGCTGAGCTCCACGATGTCACGCCCGTCCAGCCAGGTGTCCGTCCATTTGAACGGCATCTTGACCCCGGCCACCTCGCGATAGTCTGAGTAGTCGGTCTGCCTGGAGATACGACCGACCGGCGAGTCGTTGTAGCGGACGTGGCGCACGAGCAGGCCGGACTCGGCATCGAAATACAGCGTCGCCGTCCCTCCTCGAGCCGTCGTCCCCTGCACCACCTGCACGTCACGATCGCCGATCACCGTGGCAAGCCCCACCCGCCAATTCGTGAGCGCTTTCTTGATGCCGGCAGGGAGTGCCAAATCTGCCTCCAGCTTGAGGCCGTCGACTTCCTGCGGGCTCAACGGGAGCACTGCAACCGGCCTGAGCGGCGCCGCAATCCAGGCGGAGGTGCCGTCGTAGGTGGTCGTGCTGTCGCCGGAGGAGGTTCGGATAATCGTCGTGCGCTGCCCGGCGCGAGAGTAGATCTCCAGCGGACGTGGTTCGTTCTCCGGGCCGTAGCCCGCGCTCGTTCCCTTGGCCACATAACTCCTGAGGGCGGCAATCCGCTGCGCCCCGCCAATGGCCTGGATGTATTTGTCCAGAATCTCGTCGGCCTTCGGTGCATTCGGCGCTTGTTCGAAGATGGCGTTCGCATCCATGGGCACACTGCCGTAGAGATCGGCCAGATCAGCCGTTGCCCGTGGACGCGCGCTGCCGCGATGGCAGGTGTAGCACGTGACGACCTGGCGCCCGCGGAAATGTTGCTTGTTAATGGTCTGCATCATCGTGATCATCACGCGTGCCATCTGCTTGCGGGGGCTGTCGCTCGCGTAGACCGACCAATCGGCATCACCTGCCGCGTGACAGTCCTCGCAGGACATCCCAAGCGCGGCGGAAAAGATCCCCATCGTGCCCATGAACTCGTTCACGGGAATGCCCTTGAGCACCTGCACGTTCTTGAAGACCGTCTCGGCCATGGGCGGCACGGCGGGGGCAGACCCGGTCTGACCGCTCGTGATCGCGACGGCCGAGACCCACACCACGACCAAGGCGGCAACGGCAACTATCGATTTCTTCGACCTCTGTGTCATAACCGCCGACTATACCTATCCGCTGCGACTCCGGCAATGCGAACCAGTCAAAGGGCTTTGCCTACCGTCCCTAGCAAAGCCGTTGACTGGTCGGCAGTGTCTTTTTGGCGCGCTTCGCGCGCCGGGACCGTCTGCGAATCACTGAAGTAAAAATCCGCACAACAAGCCGCATAGCGGTCCACTTCAGAGATCTGCCACTACGGATTTGACAGACTGGCGCGCCAGTGACAAATTCTCCGGGTTCCGCGGCGTGCCGCGTCGCTAGACGCCTTGACCGCCCAAACGCTTGATCTTGAGTCAAGCTTCCCCGGGCAAGGCGTCTACGCCCGCGCGGAACGCGGGCAGGAGACACTGTGACTAGCGAGGTAGAGTCACATACGCGAGCGTTGGTCGGGCTGAAGCCGGACATTACGCATGCTCGCGGTGTGAGCGCACCTCGCTAGGTCTGGAGGCGTGATGTCCGTCAAGTTACGTGCTGGTGTAGGCGTGGGATTCGTGTTGATCGCCGGGGTGGTGTTGTCAGCGGGAAGACAGGCGCCACCGCCCTCCGGCCCGGTTAGCACCGCTCAGCTGAAGCAAATTGCCTACCTGAAGGCATCGAATGCGGAGGCGGACGACCATTTCGGGTGCGGCGGCGTCCTCGATGGCCACTCCGGGTGGGGTGTCGCGATCAGCGCTGACGGGAACACTCTCGCCGTCGGTGCGCCGCACGAGAACGGCGGCGCCAAGGGAATCAACGGCGATCAGAAAGACAACTCCGTGTACGGCGCGGGGGCCGTTTACGTCTTCGCGCGGAGCGGTTCAGGCTGGGCCCAGCAGGCCTACGTGAAGCCGTCCAATCCGCAGATGGGCGCCGAGTTCGGCCACGTCGTCGTTCTCAGCGCCGACGGCAACACGCTGGCGGTGTCGGCCTTCGGCGAATCGAGCAAAGCGACCGGCATCAACGGCAATCAGGAAGATCACTCCATCCCGCAGGCGGGAGCTGCCTACGTATTCACCCGCACCGGAACGAGGTGGACGCAACAGGCGTACGTCAAGGCCTCGAACACCGGCGAAGCGGGCGCCACGCCTGACAGCTTTGGCGACGGCGATCAGTTCGGCGTGTCGCTTGCGCTGAGTGATGACGGCCGAACGCTGGCGGTGGGAGCGATTACCGAGGACAGCAACGCGTCCGGCATCAACGGCAACCAGGCCGACAACTCCGCGATGTCGTCAGGCGCCGTTTACGTGTTCACGCTGGCTGGCACGACCTGGTCTCAGCAGGCCTACATCAAGGCCGGCAATCCCGACCCCGGTGACCTGTTCGGCTACGCCGTCTCACTCAGCGCGGATGGCAACACGCTTGGTGTTGGCAGCTATGACGAAGGGGGCTCATCGCGCGGCATCAACGGTCCGCCCGACAACATGCGACGCGGCTCCGGGGCCGTTTATGTGTTCACCCGCGCAGGAGCGACGTGGAGTCAACAGGCTTACATCCACGCCTCCAACGCGGAGGCTGGCGACTCGCTCGGCGTCAATGTCGTCCTCAGCGACGACGGGAACACGCTGCTTGCCAGTTCACTGGATGAGGACTGCAAGGCAACAGGCGTGAACCCGCCGGGGTGCGACAACGATCGCGCGGACGACATCTCGACCGGAGCCGCATACGTCTTCGTGCGCAGCGGCACGACGTGGACACAGCAGGCCTACCTGAAGTCGTCCAACACTGGTCCCAACGATTGGTTCGGATCGCGCGCCGCGTTGAGTGGTGATGGCAACACCGCGGCGCTCGGGGCATCGCTCGAAGACAGTTCCGGCAAGGGGATCAACGGCAAGCAGGACGACGACGCGGCGCCGGAGTCAGGAGCAGTCTACTTTTTCACTCGCACGGGGACCACGTGGAGCCAGCAGTACTACGTGAAGAGCTCGAACGCCGAGCCCTACGACGAGTTCGGCGGCTCGGTCGCGCTCAGCCGCGACGGCCGCACCATGGTCGCGTCGGCGCACGCCGAAGACGGTGGGTCAAAGGGCGTGGGTGGTAATCAGGCGGACAACTCGATCATGGAATCGGGTGCCGTCTACGTTTTCGGCAATTGAATTCAACTCCCAACTCCCAACGCCCAACTCCCAAGCAAACGCTCGAGCGGGCCTTTGGGAGTTGGGAATTGGGAATTGGGAATTGGGAGTTCCCGCTTACTGGTCGCGCAGAAGCGGGATACCCGTTGATGGCGCCGGCCGCGCCTGTACGAACGCGTAGATGTTCGCCAAGTCGGTGTCCGACACCACCTTTGCCGTGTACGGCGGCATCTGACCAGTGGGCCGCCGGACGTACTGGCTGAACGCGGTGAATGCGATCGGCTTCGGCCCGAGGCGTGGCCCAGTCGCACTCGATCCCTGTGCTTCGCGGCCATGGCACTGGTAACACCCGTAGCTCGCGAACAGCTTCTTGCCTTCGTCGGCGTTTCCCGAGGGCGTAGCTGCGAGCTGCGGTGAAGGCGTCTGGACCTGCGCAGTCGCTACAGGCGCGAGGGGCGCGAGCATCAGCGTCAACGCCCAACCTCCAACTCCCAACGCCCGACAGACTCGTTGGTTCACAGGCTCTCCTTTCCTACCTCGGTTGCGTCACCACATCGATCAGCGACGGCTCACCGCGCTTGACGACCTCGAGCGCGCGTGCGATCGCCGGTGCGAGATCGCTCGGGTTGGTGATCGGTCCCTGCGCATGGACGCCCATGCCCTGCGCGATCTTCGCGAAGTCGACATTCGGATCGTCGATCGTCGTGCCGATGTGCGCGCGTGTGACACCGCGATTGTGGCGATTGGCCATGCGCTGCAGGTGCATGACCTCCTGGTGATAGGCGCGGTTGTTGTGCATCACGGCCAGGAGCGGAATGCGATGGTGCGCCGCCGTCCACCAGACACCGGGCGCATAGAGGAAGTCACCATCGCCCTGGATCGTGACCGACAGCCGCCCGTGCTTCTTGTTGGCGAGTGCCGCGCCAATTGCGGCGGGCGCACCGTAGCCAACGCCGGCTCCGCCCGAGCCGCCAAGCGATTGGTAATGCTTCTCGAAGTTCCACAGCTGCGCCGTCCAATCGCTCATGATGCCGCTCTCGGCCACCAGCGACCAATCCTCCTTCTTGATCTGAGCCCACAGCTCCATCGTCATGCGAGCGGTGCTGATCGGGCTCGCATCCCACGCATACGCCGCCTCGGCGCGTGCGCGCTCGAGCGCACGCCCGTGCGCTTCGGCAAGCCGGCGCCGGCGCGTCTCGAACGCCGTGCGTCTGTCGGCCGTGATCAGACGCTGGCACGCTTCCGTCAACGCCGGCAACGTCGCTTCGGCATCGGCGGCCATTGCCACGTCGACCTCGGGATACCGTTGGAAGTCCTGGTAGTTCCCTTTCGTCGCCAGATCGAGGGCCGTGATGCTGATCAGTTTCGTGCCGGGCTTGGCGATCGTCCTCGACGTGCGTGTCAGCCCGTCGCGAACGGCGCTGACCGTCCCCCAGAAGTCGGTCAGCTCCAGGCCCAGGACGACGTCCGCCTCGGCGACGAGCTGCCGCGCAGCGCTGCTCTGATTGAGCGGGTGACGCGAGGGGAAGTTCATGCGCCCGCCTTGATCGACGACCGGCGCCTGCAGCGTTTCGGCTAACTCAATCAGACGCTGCACCCCCGCCGGCGTGCGCGCAGCGCGGTCAGCGACGATCACCGGGTTCTGGGCGTTGACCAGCAGGCGCGCGGCTTCGGCCACGGCGCCCGAATCGCCCTGGGGCGGCGTCGCACGAGTGAGCTTCGGGATGCGCAGTCGCGACGCCACTTCCGGCGAGATCGGATCCTCCTGCAGTCCCCCATCGAGCACCATGAGCACCGGCATCATCGGCGGCGTCATCGCGATCTTGTAGGCACGCACGGCGGACTCTGCAAAGTGCGGCAGGGAAATCGGCAGATCGTCCCACTTGATGAAGTCGCGGATCATCACTGCCGCGTCCTGGACGCTGTGCGACCATTCCACGCCGGGTCTCCTCAACGTCGCATCGAGTGAGTTGCCGGCCATGATGTACACCGGCACGCGGTCGCAATAGGCGTTGTAGATGGCCATCGCCGCGTGCTGCAGGCCGACCGTGCCGTGACAGAGAACGGCCATCGGCTTGCCCTCGACCTTGAAGTACCCGTGCGCCATCGCCACCGAGGACTCTTCGTGACAGCACGTGATGAATTCGGGTGACTTGTTGTTGCCGTAGTTGATGATCGACTCGTGAATACCCCGGAAGCTCGAGCCGGGATTCGATGCCACGTACTCGAAATCGAGTGTCTTGATGACATCGACCATGAAGTCGCCACCGGGTCGGTCGGTCGTAATGACTTCCCCACCGTCCGAGGGATCGACTTCGCGCGGTGCAATGGGGGCGGACGCCTGGGTTGCAGCTGGCGTCTGTCGAGGTTCATCTGCCGCCGCACCGCTGGGGACGAGCGCGGCCGCCGCCCCGGTCACCGCGGCGCTCTTGAGAAAATCACGACGGTTTGTCATCGCTTCCCTCGCCATGCATCGACACTCCAGGCGCCAGGTCCGGCCGCCCAGAAAAACAAGAACAGGAAACAGAACAGAATTGACGCTTCCATGCCCGCTTGCTCGAAACTGGGCCAGAAACCACGCGGAGCCCACGTCCTGAAATACGCCACCGCCATTTCACCGGAGAGCACAAACGCCACTGGCCGCGTAAACAGCCCGAGTCCGAAGAGCGATCCTCCGACGATCTCGAGGTAACCGGCAAGGCCGCGAAGGCTCATGATGTCGCGATCGATGCGTCCACCGCCGACGCCGAAGATCTTTTCCAGTCCGTGCATCAGGAACAGGCCGGCAGCAGCGATCCGCAGGATGCCGAGCGCGATCGGCGCCCATCTCTGGTCAACCGCTGACGCGCCGCGCAACCGATCGATGCTCCACGGGCCACCGCCGGCGGCAGACAAGTAAAGAAAGAAGAAGGCGTTCAGCAGGATGGGATCGCCGCCGTTGCGATGGGTGAACAGTCCGCGCTGGAGCGGCCCGAGAAAGAAGAGGATGAAGTACAGCGCCGCGAGCACGAGGCTGACCTGCCTCGTGTACAACCCGACAATGATCAGTAGCCCAGCTGGAAAGACGATCAGCTCGAGCACCCCCTCGAACGACACCCGCGGCGCATGACTGGCCTCCGGGAAGGTCAGGACCTGCTCCATCCCGTGACGCAGCACGAGGAAGCCGAAGATCATGCGGGCAACGCTCTGCAGATAGGGCGCAAGTCGTTCCACGGAAGTCGTTCATAACCTTCATTCCCTGCCGCGGTCAACTGTGAACTTTCCTGTATCACGCTGCGGGCGCTCGCCCACGGTCGCAGGCCGCGAGGCTAAACCTGCGCCCTGCGACATGAGATTCGCTGTAACATCTCGGTCGCCGGAGCTGGTCGATTCGCCGGAGGAGGAAGTGTATGCCTGGACGCCTCGCCATGTTCGTCATGGGGTTTATAGTTGCTCTCGCGGTCGTTTACCTGCCTGATAGCCGGATCGTCATTGGTCAGTCAGCGAATGCCCCGACACGCTTCGCCGCCGTCCCGAGCGAGAAAGGCGGCCAGGACATCTTCGGTGCCTACGACGTCGTCGCCGAATGGCCGAAGGATCTGACGACTATCAAGGGCCACGAGCAATGGACGTTCGGCGCAGGCCAGAGCGTCTTTGCCGAGAGTCCCAATCGCATCTTCGTCCTGCAACGCGGCGAACTGCCCGCCCTGGGACGGCCGAAGACGATCGCGCTCCCACAACTCGGGGTCAACCTGGCGTTTCCGATCGGGCGCCTGCCATGGCGTGACGCGACGACCGCGAGCCCGCCGGGAAACGGCGGCACCGGGCAGCCCGCCGAGGGCGGCATGGAGGCGTGGGAAAAAGGTGCCGGCGGCAGGAAGTTCGGCGTCGATGCTCGATGGGAGCACAACATCATGATCTTCGACGGCCAGGGGAACCTGGTTGACTCGTGGAATCAGTACGACTCGATGTTACAGCGCCCGCATTTCGTGGCGATCAGTCCCTACGATCCGATGAAGCACGTCTGGATCGTCGACGACCACAAGCACGTCGTGCACAAGTTCACCAACGACGGCAAGACCAAGGTGATGACGATCGGCACCTATGGTGAGCCTGGCGCCGACGACAAGCACTTCAACCGGCCGACGTTCATGGACTGGTTCCCCGACGGCAGCTTCGTTGTCGCCGACGGCTACAACGGCACGCGCGTCGTCAAGTTCGACAAGGACGGCAAGTATCTGACGGCGTGGGGACAGAAGGGTGAAGCCGGCAAGGAGACGAGGCCGGGCTACTTCAACAACGTCCACGGCATCGCGGTCGATCCGAAGACGCGGCGAGTCTTCGTCAACGATCGCGGCAATAAACGGGCGCAGGTCTTCGACGAGAACGGAAAGTTTCTGTCTGAGTGGTCGTTCGGACGTGATCCCGCCGACATTCACCTGTTCCACATCTTCAGCGACGGATACCTGTGGGCGGCGGATCGCGGCACGAGCAAGATGCTCAAGTACGACCTCGATGGGAACTTCGTGTACTCATGGGGGACGTGGGGTGACTTCCCCGGCGGCATGTGGGGCGTGCACGGCTTCGCCGTCGATCAGGAGGGCAACGTCTACGTCGCCGAGGTCGATAACGGTGGCGCACAGAAGTACCGGCCGCGCAAAGGCGCCAACCCGGCGATGATGCTCGGCAAGCCGCTGCGCGTGGCGTGGAAATAGACTCCCTCAATTGATGATCTTTGATTTGTGATTATTGATTCGTTGGTGATTGTTGATTTTTGATTGGAGATTTATCTGGTGATTCACCCGTTCGAATCAGCAATAAATCAACAATCGCCAATCTACAATCACCAACGATTCAACAATCAAAGATCAGTAATCAACAATGTCTTTTCGTCCTGCCGCCACCATCGCATTCGTCGCTCTGCTCGCGCTGATGCTGGCGATGAGCGAGATCGCATCGACACAACCGACGCGCACGCATGACCTGACGCTCACCCCCGACCACGTCCATTGGGGTTACTACGACTCGCGCGTGGCGCCGGTGCTGCGCGTCAGTTCCGGCGATCGCATCCGCGTCGAGACCATGGTCGCAGGTGGGTTGCAGCGACTCAGGCTGGCGGGG
>Ga0075428_100000243_pt1 | contig 53286 bp, 35 predicted proteins | sample RhiMetdeltSRZDD2_FD_75291 | JGI IMG/M metagenome (GOLD analysis project Ga0075428, IMG submission 75291) | Populus rhizosphere microbial communities from Tennessee, USA - Rhizosphere MetaG P. deltoides SRZDD2 | ecosystem: Host-associated > Plants > Roots > Rhizosphere > Soil | place: USA... | reverse complement strand
ACCGAGACCTCCCAGGGTGGCGTCTCGTGGTACTTGCCGAAGGCCGCCGTGCTGTAGCCGTTCTGGCGCAGGATCTCGGCCAGCGGCGTGATGCTGTTGGGACGCACGCCGGTGTTGCCCGGGAAGGCGGTCGCGAGCTCCATGATCGCGCCCGCGTTGTTCGCGTGGTGGTTGTGGCCCGTCAACAGCGCCGTGCGCGTGGGGCTGCAGAGCGCGGTGGTGTGGAATCGGTTGTACTTGAGGCCAGAAGCCGCCAGTTTCTCGAGCGTCGGCATGGCAATGGGCCCGCCGAAGGCGCTGCTGTGGCCGAAGCCGATGTCGTCGATCAGCACGATCACCACGTTGGGTGCGCCTGCCGGGGCCTTCACGTCGAAGCGGGGCGGCGCCTTCGCCTTGCGCACGTCCAACTCGGTGACCGACGCGAACGTCGGTTCGGCAATCGGCAACACCGTGCGATCGAGGGCACCCCCCGGCGCCGGCCCTGGCTGCGGGGGCGTCGAATCGGCCGAGGCACAGGAAGCTGCAAACCAGCAGAGACATGCGGTGCAGGCGAACAGGCTGAGCCTGCCTGCGCCGAGCCTGCCGGGGGAAAGGGGCTGCGACGGGATGCCGTTCATTTCAGAGTCGGTTGGAGCCTTGATGCGTGCGGCAAGCGAATGTCGCAGGGCCGCAGATTCCGGGGCGCGGCACGATACAGACCCGCTGGCATGGGATCGAGGCGGATGCGTCCGGCCGACGCGCGCGCGGCGCCGCAGATCCTCCAAGCAGAAGACCCGAGCCCGTGCCCTCCTTTCGTAAGGAGGCATGCGCGTGTTTCACCGGTTGCCCGTCTCGACCGGGAATCGCGCGCGGTCCATGCCTGAACTAGCCACTGAGCATCCGAACGGCAGCGCGTTAGGCTATGCGTCTCTCGCGCCACCCGATCCACGGATCACAAATGGCGCCTTCGCTCTTTCTTCCTCGTCTTCTCCCTCGTCGCCTCACGCAGACTGACCACCTGCGGTCCCTAGGTGGCGACGATCACGTATCGGCCTTCGACATGAGTCGCGCCCCATGAGAGTCATGCACGTGATCAACGGCAGCGGCTGGGGCGGCGCCTATCAGATCGCCGGCCAGGTCTGTGCATGGCAATGCAGCAGGGGAATCGAAGCCGTCGTTTGCCTGCTCGGGGGCGGCGTTGCGAAGGATCGCGCATTGGAGTTGGGCGCACCACTGCTGAGTCATGATTCGAACGCGCACGAGTCCAAGCGGGCGCGATGGTCGGACCTGCAGAACGGTTATGACCGCATCGCGAAGGAATGGCGGCCCGATGTGATCAGTACGCACATGCCGCTGTCGCACTTGCTGACCCACCGCATGCTGTCACGCCATCCGGGTCCGAAGTGGGTCGCGGTGGTACACCAGTCGTGGCGCATGTTCGGTCACCGTTCTCACGGCAGCGCCCCGTGGCTCAAGTACTACATGATGCTGCGTCACGGACTCGGGGAAGCATTCATCACGTCGCGCGCGCACCGGATCGTCGCGGTGTCCGACGCAATCTTGCGCGACTGCATGCGCGTCGGAATGCAGAAGCAGCGCATCACGAGGATCTACAACGGAATCGTTCCCGTTACGTCTCGTCCGGTTCCGAAGCTGCGTTCCCAGCTCGGGATCCCGGACCACCATCGCCTCATCGGCACATTGGGCCATCACAGTCCGAACAAGGGTTTCGACCAGCTGCTCAAGGCGTTCCTGTCGATGGCCGGCAGATTCCCGGAGGTGCATGTCGTGCTCGCCGGTCGCGACTCGGGCGACACGCTGTTCCGCGATGGACTGCATCGCCTGCGCGACGGATCTGCGCATGCAGCACGCATTCACATACTGGGCGAGCAGAAGTCAGGTCCGGAGTTCATGTCCAACCTGGACATCTGCGTGGTTCCCTCGATCGAAGAGGCATTCTCGCTGACGCTCGTGGAAGCGATGCAGTTCGGCAAGCCGAGCGTGGTCTCCTCGGGCGGCGGATGCCAGGAGGTTGCGCGCGATGGACTCGAGTCGCTCGTGTTCCGGGCCCGCAACGTCGCCGATCTGGCAGCGAAGCTCGAGCGTCTGCTGACGGACGCCGAGCTCGCCGCGAGGCTCGGCAGAGCCGCAGAAACGCGTGCACGCACGGAATTGACGCTCGATCGATGCGCTCGCGAACACCTGCAACTCTGCGAGCAGCTGCTCGGCGAAGCGCCGGGCGCTGCGTTCAGAACGACTGACCGATGAAGAAGTAGATCGCGTCGTGCCCGCCCTCGGCCGCGCCATAACCGAGGTAGATCGGTCCGAGCGGTGTGTCGGTGCCGACGAACGCGCTGCCCGCGAGCTTCATGTCCTGGAACAGCTGCGACCGATCGTCGGTGACGTTCCCGGTCTCGATCGAGCCGCCGATGTAGACCGGCAGGCCGAAGATGGCGGTCGTGCCCGCGATGCGGCGGTAGCCGATCAGGCGGAACACGGTCCCTGCCTGGCCGACCAGCTCATTGCGTTGGAAGCCGGACAGGTTCAGGAACCCGCCTCGCGTCACGAGCTGGTTGACCGGCAGCGTGCCATCGAGCGCGGAGCCCACGTCGGCGCTCAGCAGCAGCGTGTTCCTGCCGAACGTGTGCGCGTGCAACACCACGGCCTCGAAGCGCTGGTACTCGTCGTCGGCGCCGAAGTCGGTCAGCGCGTCCGTCCACTGCACGAGCCCGCGCCAGCCCGCATTCGGGAAATGCGTGTTGTCGAGCGTGTCGACTTCGAGGCTCGCGCGCACGCCGCCGTCGTCGAACGAGAACGCCTGGATCGGCGCGGTGGTGATGTCCGGGTCGACCTCGCCCCAGACACGGCGCACGCCAAAGCGCAGTTGCGCCCAGTTGCCGAAGTTCCTGCCGACGTCGGCGCCGATCCAGCCGACATTGGTGTCGAACTCGCCGACCTTGACGCCGCCCTGGAACGCGTTGATCTCCTCGATCTCGTATCCGATCTGCGGCGCCACGAAGTAACGCGCCGCGGCATCGACGGGTTGGTAGAACTCGGAGAACAGGCGGATCGGCTCGCCGATCTGGACCTCGTTGCGCCACTCGGCACCGAGTGCGTTCAGCGTGCGCATCGTGTAGCGCACGCTGAGCGCGTAGGCCGCATCGCCGCGGAAGTCGTCCTCGAGATTGAGCCCGAACTTCACGTAGTTCGGCCCCCAAGGCTTGGCGACCGTGATCAGCTTCAGCTCGACGTGTCCGGGCGACAGCTCGCGCAACTCGAACGTCACGCGCTCGAAGTCCTCGAGCCCGTAGATGCGGTCGAAATCGAGCTCGAGGCGCGCGGGATCGAATCGATCGCCGACCTTGGTCTCCACGAGCGCGAGGATCACCGCGTCGGCGAGCTTGCTGTCGTTCGCGAGCACGATGCGGTCGATGATCGGGGACTCGGTCGCGGGCCGCCGCTGCCGCTCGAGGAAGCGCCGATACTCCTCCTCGGACACCGAATAGCGGCGCAGACGTCCGCTCATCGCGCGCGCCGCCTTCTCGCCGATCGCGATCGCCTCGGCGACGCGGTCGAAGCTCGTCGAGCTGATGTCGCCGAGGTCGGGCTGGATCAACGTGTCTTCCGTCGTCAGCTTCGCGAGCTGGACGTCGACGTTCTTCTGCATCAGGATGCCGATCATCTGGTTGGTCACGTTCAGCAGCGACCGGATCTGGTCGGCCTCGAGCAGCGGCGTGCCGATGTCGACCGCGATCACGACGGTAGCACCCATCTGCTTGCAGATGTCGACCGGCACGTTGTTGACGACCATGCCGTCGACGAGTTGGTGGCCGTCGATCACGACTGGCGCGAACGCACCGGGAATCGCCATGCTCGCCGCCATCGCCTGCGCGAGATTGCCCGACGAGAGGACGATCTGTGCGCCCGTGACGATGTCGGTCGCCACGGCGCGATACGGCACACGCAGCTGGCCGAAGTCGATGGCCTGCTGCTGCTGCAGCACGAGGTTCTTGAGCAGATTGCCTGTGTAGTGGCCGGCCACCAGCCCCTTGGGCAGCACGAACTCGAAGTCGCGGAAGCCGAGGGTCGCCTCGATCTGGCAGACGAAGTCGTCCTGCTTGCGGCGGAACGCGCGATTGTCGCGCAGCGGATGATCGCTGAGCAGCTGCGGCCAGTCGATGCCGCCGAGGATCGCGTCCATCTCCGCGGGCGAATAGCCATACGCGTAGATGCCGCCGACCAGCGCTCCCATGCTGTTGCCGGCGATCAGGTCGACGGGGATCCGCAGCTCCTCGAGGACCTTGAGCACGCCGACGTGCGCCGCGCCGCGCGCGCCGCCGCCGCTCAGCACGACGCCGATGCGCGGGCGATTCGCCTCGGGCTGCTGGCCGGACGCCGGCCGCGACATCGGCAAACACGCGGCGAGCGCGCAGAGCCAGGGAACGAGAACGGATGGTGAGAGTCGCATCTGCGCGCGCAGGCAGTTGTCGAGACTAACTGCGGCCGGTTCGCATTCCCAGCGCGGTCCAGCCCGGCTAGCCTCTGCGCCGATGACGCTGAGCGGAGTCGCAGCCCGAACCAAAACACCCATCGCATGAGACCATCCACACTCCTGTCCCTGCTAGGCCTCGCGCCGGCAGCGGCATTCGCGCCAACGGTCCTCGCGCAAGAAGTCCTGCCGTTCCCTCCGACACCATCCGCCTCCAGCGCGGGGCTCACGATGCAGGACTCGATCCACAAGCATCGCGTCGAGCCGAGGCGCCTCGCCGCGGGTGCGCCGAACATCCTGATCATCCTGATCGACGACGTGGGACCGGCGACACCCTCGACCTACGGCGGCGAGATCAACACGCCGACGCTCGACCGCGTGGCCAGCGCGGGCATCTCTTTCAACCGCTTCCACTCCACTGCGATGTGCTCGCCGACGCGGGCCGCCTTGTTGACCGGACGCAACCACACGCGCGTCGGCAACGGTCAGGTCGCGGAGCTTGCCAACGACTGGGACGGTTTCAGTGGCTGCATCCCGAAGTCCTCGGCCACGGTCGCCGAAGTGCTCAAGAACTACGGCTACAACACCGGCGCCTGGGGCAAGTGGCACAACACGCCCGAGGAGCAGACCACGAACAAGGGCCCCTTCGATCATTGGCCGACCGGTTACGGCTTCGAATACTTCTACGGCTTTCTCGGCGGCGCAGCCTCGCAATACGAGCCGCAGATGGTGCGCAACACCACGCAGCTGGACCCGCACGAAGGCCACCAGAAGGGTTATCACCTGACCGAGGACCTCGCGGAGGACGCGGTCAGGTGGTTGCGCGAACAGCGCGCCTACGCACCGGACAAGCCGTTCTTCATCTATTGGGCGCCCGGCGCATCGCACGGGCCGCACCACGTCGCGCCGGAATGGGCCGACAAGTACAAAGGCAAGTTCGACGACGGCTGGGACAAGTATCGCGAGCGCGTCTTCCAGCGCGCCAAGCAGAAGGGCTGGATCCCCGAGACCACCAAGCTCACGCCGCGTCCAGCTTCGCTGCCGTCGTGGGACTCGATTCCCGAGAGCGAGAAACCGTTCCAGCGCCGGCTCATGGAGGTCTTCGCGGGTTTCACCGAGCACGCCGACTACAACGCGGGCCGCGTGATCGACGAGATCGAGCGGCAGGGCAGACTCCACAACACGGTCGTCTTCTACATCTGGGGCGACAACGGATCCTCCGCCGAGGGCATGAATGGCACGCTCAGCGAACTGATCGCGCAGAACGCGATCCCGACAAAGGTCTCCCAGCACCTCGAAGCGTTGAACGAACTGGGTGGCATCGACGTGCTGGGCTCGCCCAAGACCGACAACATGTATCACGCGGGGTGGGCCTGGGCAGGCAGCACGCCATACAGGTCGACGAAGCTCGTCGCCGCACACTTCGGCGGCACGCGGCAGCCGCTCGCCGTGTCGTGGCCCGACGGCATCAAGGCGGACGCGACGCCACGGACCCAGTTCCATCACGTCATCGACATCGCGCCGACGATCTTCGAGCTCACGAAGATCAAGGCACCCAACACCGTCAACGGCGTCGCGCAGGACTCGATCGACGGGATCAGCATGGCCTACACGTTCGCTCACGCCGAGGCCGTGGGAAGACGCAAGACCCAGTTCTTCGACATCATGGGCAGCCGTGGCATCTACCACGATGGCTGGTTCGCCTGCGTCGCGGGCCCGCGCGAACCGTGGGTCGCAGGGGCGCCGAAGGGCATCCGCGACTGGTCGCCCGAGAACGACACCTGGGAGCTCTACAACCTCGAAGAGGACTGGTCCCAGGCCGACGACCTCGCGGCGAAGATGCCCGCGAAGACAGCGCAGATGAAGAACCTCTTCCTGCTCGAGTCCGCCAAGAACAACAACCTGCCGATCGGCGGCGGCTTGTGGTCCACGGTCCTGTTCCATCCCGAGGACGCGCCGGCCACGCCGTACAGCGAGTGGATCTTCACGGGTCCCATGAACCGGATGCGCGAGTCCTGCGCGCCGAAGCTCGGCAAGTTCGACAACGTCGTCAGCATGGAGCTGGACGTGCCCGACAACGCGAACGGCGTGCTCTACGCGCTCGGCGCCTTCTCCGGCGGGCTCTCCTGCTACGTGAAGGAGGGCATGCTCAACTACGAATACAACCTGTTCGAGATCTCGCGCACGAAGATCACGGCCCGGAAGAAGCTGCCGACCGGCAAGGTGAATCTCGAGGTCGACTCGAAGCTGACCAACAAGGTCGGTGGTCCGATGGAAGTCACCTTGAAGGTCAACGGCGAGATCGTCGCGCGTGGTGAGGTGCCGATCACCGCCGCCTACCAGTTCAACGGCAACGACTGTCTCGACCTCGGCAGCGACTTCGGCTCGCCCGTGTCGCTCGACTACTTCGATCAGGCCCCGTTCCGGTGGAACGGCACGATCGGGACGACGAGGATCTCGTATCCGCGGAAGTAGCCGGTTCGATCGATCAGCGCGCCATCTCCGTCAGGAACCTCCAGGCCGTCGTGACACCGGGCCGGCTCTCCTTGCCCGTGGCTAGGAACACCCGGACCGTCTTGGCGCCGGACACGTCGGCCGTGACCGTGTGCTCTTCGACGATGTCGAGCATGCCTTGGCCCTCGCCGGGAACCTTGCGATAGAGGTAGACGTCGGCCTTGCCGCCCCCGTCGGCGTCGGCCGCCTCGAAATCCACGCGTACGAGCACGAGGTTGTAGTCGTTGGTCGGGGCGATCAACGTCGCCTGCAGCACCGAGCCCGGGCCGCCGTCGTCCCCCGGCAGGAAGCTCAACTCGATCGGCAACGGGGCGTGTGCTTGCGCCCCTTCCTTGGTCGGCGCGGGCTCGCTGCCAGCGCCCATGACCTGGCCGGCCACGGGCCGCTCGCCTGCCTCGTCATGGCCTTCGTCAGGCTTGGCAGTCTCGTCGTAGCTCTCGTCGATCTTGCCCGCGTGATCGGCGGCGAGCTTCTGGATCGGATGGATCTTCATGCCGTCGACCAGGTCGTAGGTCACACCCTGCCACCAGAGGTCGGCCTGCATCGGCAGGTCCAGCAAGCACGCGAACCCCGCGTCCTTCTTGCCCATCAAGAGCACGATTGCATTGCTGAGGACCGGGTCGCCGAGGAGCGGGACCGTGCCGTTGTCCAACGACACCAGCGCGAAGCCGAAGTCGGCATCCTGGTCGCCGATCTCGAACTCGATCGGCTTCTGGGGGGAGCCGTTGTCCTGGGCCATGGCGGGCATGGCGGCCAGTGCCGCGGCGAGCGACAGCAAGAGTGCGAAGGGCTTCATGGGTGGTCTCCGTGAGTGTGGGGTGTGGGAACAGCCCCCCAGGGGAGATCACCCGTCCGCCGCAGCGGATTTCCTGCAACGCAACACTCAGTTCCGGGTCAGGGAGTCGAACCGGTCCGGCAGCACGAGCTCCAGGTCGAGCCACTGGATCCCCCACGCAGGCGGGCCCGCCTTCTCGTTGCCGCCGCGCGTGGTCGAGCCGGTCAGCGCCCCCTCGAGGAACGCCGGCATCGAGCCGGTCTCGAGCTTGCCGCGCGTGACGTCGGGCGCGCGCGACTCGAACGGGCGGAAGTCCGCGTAACGCGGGGTCGCAATGACGATGTAGCGATCGACCATCGGGCGATCGTGCTGCCATTTCGGGTTGGGCCCGAGCTCGACCGTCATCGACTCGCTGCGGCCCCCCGCCAGCACGTTGTTGTTGTCCGCGCCCCAGATGACGTTGACGGCGCGATCCTCGGCGACGGAGAGCACGGCGATGTGCAGCTTCTCGGTGCCCTCGTTGGTCACCGTGAGCGTGACCATCGCGCCCGTGTCCCGCTTGTCGGGCAGGAACGGCGCGCCGACGAGAACGCGCCGTTCGCCGGCAAGGGTCCGCACTCTCGCCAGCGGCAGGTTCTTCTCGGCGGCCTGCGCTGCATCCCACGGCTTCACCGCGATGCGGATGCGGTGCAGGCCCGGCTGCGCCACACCCTCCCAGAGCGACCGGAAGCAGTGCTCGAAGAAGAGCTCCTGCCGGACCTCCTGCGGCGAAGCAGGCACCTCCCGCACGAAGGCGCCGTCAGCCTGCAGCGCGAGTCCGTCGCCGTGCTTGCAGAGAACGTAGTCGGCAGTCTCGCGCGGCGTGTTGACGGCCCAAGGACAGCCCTCGAGGACGGCAGGATCGACGCCCTCGGCGCAGCAGATGCGCAGCGCGGCCCGGCCCTCGAGACCCTTGTGGGGAACCGCGCGCAACGCCACGCCGACCGGGATCCTGCGACCTTCGAGCGGTTCGGCTTCGCAGAACGTCGCGCGCGCGCGGTAGACGCGCACGAGGCCGTAGTCCGTGTTGTCGAGCCCGACGAGCCGCAGTTCGGAGTCCTCGACCAGGCCGTGGATGCGACCTGCTTCGATCCGGCAGCGGGCGTCGTTGCGTTGCGCCTGGTAGCCGACCGGCACCGGCTTGCCGAGGCCGCCGAAGATCGCGCGGTCGCCAGGACCGATGCAACACACGATCTGGTCGCTCCTGGTCCCGCTGCGGCACGCGGCGACACGGGCGCGCACGATCTCGGCGACCGCCTGCCAGGAGGTGGCCGGGTCGACCTCGGCCAGCGCTCCGGTCAGGAACCAGGTCAGCGTGCCATACCAGCGATCCGCGCCTTCGCATTCGCCGGCTTCCTGCGTCGACTCACAGGCTGCAATGTGCACGGTCGAATGCACGACGCTGCCGCGATCGTCGTCGAGGAAGGGCACCGCCTCGGGCCAGAACGGCCGGATCAACTCGCGATCGAGCGGCTGCGTGCCGGCGCCCGCGTGGCGCACACCGCCGGTGGCGTTGCCGCGCAGCAGGCCTCCCGAATGACAGCAGTCCGTCACGAGCACGACGTCCTTCGCGCGCAGCGCGGCCAACAGCGAATGCAGCTCGTCGTCGGTGATGTCGAAGCTGCCGTCACGCTTTCCCTTGCGGCTGTCGTGCGCGAGCAGCGTGTCGTCCCAGGGAGCGTCGTACTCGTTGCGCAACGCAGGGTCTGCCTTGCTCGCGTCGGGCACGCGCGAACCATGCCCCGAGAACCAGATCACGACTTTCGTCCCCGGTCCGGCCCGTTCGATCAGGTGTTCGCAGAAGCTGCGCACGATCGCTTCGTGCGTCGCCGCGGGCCCGAGCAGCGTGACGATGTCGCCTGGCAGAAAGCCGAACCGCCTGAGCAGCAGTTCCTTCGCGCGTGCGGCGTCGTTGGCGGCGCCCCTGAGCGGTGAGAGCTTGTTCGACGCGTCGTCCGGCTGTTCGTAGTCGTCGATGCCCACGATCAACGCCAGGCAGCCAGGCGAGACGACGCGCGGCGTGAGCGGTGCAACCGCAGGTGTGCTGCCCTGCGGCTGCGCGACCTGCCCGAGGAGGGCAGCCGCGACAGCCAGTGTTGCGGCCGACAAAGCTGCCCGAAACAGGCTCGATCGGTTGGCTCTCTCCATGGCAGTCCGGCGTTGGTCGTGGACGCGTGACCGAGGGGAGATTCCATCTTCACCGCAGCGAGAATCCCCGGCAATCGCCAGCACCGCGTCGATCAGAGCACCTACAGCGCCGCTCACCGCTCGTCCGAAACAGTTAGTTCCCAGCCAAAGGTTGACCGCCGCGCTTCGTTGGCGACAATCCTTCCCCCCCAAGTCCGGCCCACCCACCGCGATGGCCCAGAACCTCCGCAACGTCGCCATCATCGCCCACGTCGACCACGGCAAGACCACGCTCGTCGACGGGCTGTTGCGCCAGACCGGCACGTTTCGCGCGAACCAGGCCGTCGGCGATTGCGTGATGGACAGCAACGAACTCGAGAAGGAGCGCGGGATCACGATCCTCGCGAAGAACACCGTCGTCACCTACAAGGGCACGCGCATCAACATCATCGACACGCCGGGTCACGCCGACTTCGGCGGCGAGGTCGAGCGCGTGTTGTCGATGGCCGACGGCGTGCTGCTGCTCGTCGACGCCGCGGAGGGCCCGATGCCCCAGACGCGCTTCGTGCTGCAGAAGGCGTTCACGCACCACCTGAAGCCGATCGTCGTCGTCAACAAGATCGACAAGCCCGAAGCGCGCCCGCAGGAAGTCGTCAACGAGGTCTTCGACCTCTTCATCGACCTCGACGCAGACGAAGCGGCTCTCGACTTCCCCGTGTTCTACGGATCGGGCCGCCAGGGCTGGATGTCGTCCGACCTCGCCGCCGCGAAGCAAGGTGGCGAAGGCAAGAACCTGCAGTCGCTGTTCGACGCGATCCTCGACCACATCCCAGCCCCCAAGGACGATCCGGCGCAGCCGCTGCAATTCCGCGTCACGACGCTCGACTGGAGCGACTACGTCGGTCGCATCGCGATCGGCCGCGTGCACCGCGGCCGCATCAAGGCGAACGAGCGCGTCGTCCATCTCTCGCGCAGCGGCACCCAGCAGGAGGTCAACGTGCGCGGCGTCTACCGCTTCGTCGGTCTCTCGCGCGAGGAGACGAAGGAGATCGAGGCCGGCGACCTGTGCGGCATCTACGGCATCGACGCCATCGAGATCGGCGACACGCTGGCGGCCCTCGAACGACCCGAGGCGATGCCCGTCATCGCGATCGACGAACCGACGATGACGATCGTCATGCGCGTCAACGATTCGCCGTTCGCGGGCAAGGACGGCGGCAAGTTCCTGACCTCGCGCCACCTTCGCGAGCGCCTCGAGAAGGAGATGCGGGTCAACGTCGCGCTGCGCGTCGAGCCCGGCGACACGGCCGACAGCTTCACGTTGTCGGGGCGCGGCGTCATGCACCTCGGCTTCCTGCTCGAGACGATGCGGCGCGAGGGCTACGAGTTCGCGGTCATGAAGCCGCACGTGCTGTTCAAGCAGATCGACGGCGAGAAGCAGGAGCCGATCGAATACCTGACCGTCGACGCGCCCGGCGACGCGATCGGCAAGGTCATCGAGATCCTCGGCACGCGCAAGGCCGAGCTGCTCAAGATGGACCGCAAGGGCTCGTTCACGCGCCTCGAGTTCACTGTGCCCGCGCGCGGCCTCATTGGCGTGCGCAGCCGCCTGCTCAACGCGACGCAGGGCCAGGCGACGATGCACCACGTGTTCCACGGCTACGGCACATTCCGCGGCGCGATCGAAGAACGCACGGCGGGAGTGCTCGTGTCGATGGCGCAGGGCAGCACCACGTTCTACGCGCTCGACGGGCTGCGCGACCGCGGCGTGTTCTTCGTGCCCGAGGGGGCCGAGGTCTACGAGGGCATGGTCGTCGGCGAGAACTGCAAGGACAACGACCTCGTCGTCAACGTCGTGCGTGAGAAGAAAGCGACCAACGTCCGCAGCTCCACGAAGGAGACGTTCGTCAAGATGCCGCCGCCGCGCAGCTTCTCCGTCGAGGACGCGCTCGAGTATGTCAGCGAGGACGAGATCGTCGAAATCACTGCCAAGAGCGTGCGGCTGCGCAAGGTCCAGCTCAAGGAGACGGACCGCAAGCGCAGCGAGCGCTCCCGCGAGACGGTCTAGAGGGCCCTGCATCCTGTTGCAGAAATGGAGTGGCCGGGGTGGCCGATGAGGGTGGTCAAGGCCCCGGAACGCGAGTACCGTTCCTGGTCCGGATTGCCAATGCGCGAGCCCGAGGAACAGCAGGACGAAGCCCGCAGCCGCACGCTGCGCAGCCTCTGCAAGGAACTGGGCTACACGTTCAAGGACCTCGACCTGCTCGACCGCGCACTGACCCACGCGTCGATGGGCAACGAGGGCAAGAAGAGCTACGAACGGCTCGAGTTCCTCGGCGATGCGTTCCTGAACTTCTCGGTCGCCGACGTGCTCTATCGCTCGGACACCGAGGTGGCTGAGGGGCAACTCACCGAGACGCGCGCACGCATCGTGAGTCGCAAACCGCTGGCCTCTGCCGCGCGGAACCTCGACCTGCGGCATCACCTGGTCTCGGGCAAGGGCCTGCGCGAGAGCGAGCGCGACAGCGAACGCATCCTCGCCGACCTCGTCGAAGCGGTGCTCGGCGCGATCCTGATCGACGGCGGCGTCACACCGGCCCGCGCGTTCGTGCGTCGACACCTGCTGCCGAAGAACGGCACCGTCGCACCGGCCGCCGAGAAGGACAGCAAGACGTCGCTGCTGCACTACTGCCAGCATCACAAGCTCGGCCAGCCTCGCTACGAGCTCGTCGAGACCGTCGGCCTGCAGCACGAGCAGGAGTTCGTCGTGCGCGCGCGATTGATCGACGGCCGGGCCGAGACGGGACGCGGCCGCACCAAGCGCGCCGCCGAGAAGATGGCCGCAGCACGACTGCTGACGTTGCTGCACGCGACGCCGTCCTAGCGCTCGTGTGAATCCCTGCAGGGCTTCCCGCGCCGCGAGCCCAGGCCATACTGTTGGCTGAGGAACAAATGATCTTCGCGAGGAACCGATGACTACCACCGCATTGCTCGGCACGGGCCTTCTCGGCACCGCCATGGTCGAGAACCTGCTCGCCAAAGGCCAGACCGTCCGCATCTGGAACCGCTCACGCCCGAAGCTCGAGCCACTCGTGCAGAAGGGTGCCTACGCCGCCGCCGATCCGGCCGATGCCGTGCGCTCTGCGTCGCGTGTGCACCTCGTGCTCACCGAAGACGCGGCCGTCGACGCTGTGATCGCGCAGCTGCGCGCCGGCCTCGGCAAGGACGTGCCCGTGATCGACCACAGCACGAACCTGCCCGCCAAGGTCAAGACGCGTTTTGGCGCGCTGCGGGCGCAAGGTGTGCGCTACGTGCCGGCCCCGGTGTTCATGTCGCCGCAGAACGCGCGCGAAGCGAGCGGCCTCATGCTCGTCGCTGGTCCCAAGGCCGACGCCGACGCGCTGCAGCCGGACCTCGCCGCCATGACGGGCAAGGTCTGGTACACGGGCGAACGCCCGGACCTCGCGGCCGTGTTCAAGCTCGCCGGCAACTCGATGTTCTTCGCGCTCGCGGGCGCGGTGAGCGACGTGCTCGCAATCGGGAAGGGCAGCGACGTGCAGGCCGAGGTGATGCTGAGCCTGTTCGACGTGTTCAAGCCCGGTGGTGCAGTGCCGTTCCTCGGCCAACGCGTCGCGAAGGCCGGCGCGGGTCCCGCGAGCTTCGAGCTCGTCATGGCGCGCAAGGACGCGCGTCTCATGCAGGAAACCGCCGGCAAGGCGCCGTTGCTGCTGCTGCCCGCGATCACGACCGCGATGGACCGCGCCATCGCGCGCGGCGAAGGTCGCGCGGACTACGCCGTATTCACGAAGTCGTGAGCGGTCGCGCGATCACGGCAGCTCGATCGTGGCAGTGCAGGATCGTTCCCGCTCGAGTGCCGGCAGACTCGGGACCGTGAGTGCGAAGGTGCCAGAACCGCCGGCGCCGAACACGAGGCAGAGCCACGCCACTGCTGCGAAGTCGCGGCGACTGCAGTTGCGTGCGCATCGCCGATTCATGTCACGAGTCTTTGCGTCCGTGCGGAACCGCACGAGCAGTCCGGATTGCGAGCAGGAAGACTGTTTGGCCGCGTCCTTGACCGCGACCAGCCAGCGCCCTCTCATTGCCGGGTCCGCCCGGTGGCACGGTCAGGTTGCGCCGGGATCGATGGTTGGCGGCGGCGTGCGGACACGACGCGGAGGGGTCCGGAGACCCACATCATGCCTCGTCACCTCCCCCGCATCGCGCGTTCCCTTCTGTTCCCGTCGGCGCTGCTGCTGACCGTACTGGTTGGCTGCAACAACAACGACCACGACAACAACGACGTCCCGCAACCGGGTCTGGCGTCGACACAGTCGAGCTCGATCGCGCTCAGCAAGAGCGGCAACTTCCTCGTCGTGGCGAACCCCGACGTGAACACGATCTCTGTGTTCCAGCCGACGACCTTGGCCAAGATCGGCGAGATCACGGTCGGCGCGGGGCCCGAGAGCGTGGCAATACACGAGGGCAGCCTTCGGACCGCCTTCGTCGCGAACTCGCAGAGCGGCACCGTCTCGGTCGTGACGCTGCCGTCCGGTCCGGTCCGGCAGACGATCCAGGTCGGCAAGGGGCCGATGGGCGTCGCGCTGTCGCCGAACGGCACGCGGCTCTACGTCGCCGAGAGCGCCGACAACTCGCTGTCGGTGTTCGACGCGACTTCGTATGCGCCGGTCGCCACGGTCGACCTGAGCTCGCACGGCAGCTCGCCGCGCGCGATCGCGGTCACCGACGACGGTGACGCCGACGACGCCGACGAGACCGTGTTCGTGGCGATGTTCTTCGCGCACCTGCGACCCGGCAAGACGTCGGTCGAAGAGGGACAGGACGACCAGCGGGAGGGCCACGTGATCGCGGTCTCGGCGGCGACCCACACGGTGATCGACCACGTCGCGCTCGCACCGATGGCGGTCACGGGCTTCAACTCGAACGGACAGCTCGCTCCGGGACCCGGCCTCGTGCCGGAGGTCGCCTCGACGAATCCGCAGACCTTCACGAGGCCGACCGCAGCGTTCCCGAACCAGCTCGCGTCGATCGCGATCCGGCCGGGGACGGGTCTCGGCTACGTCGTCAGCACGGGCGCCTCGCCGAACGGACCGCTGCGGTTCAACCAGATGGTGCAGGGCCTCGTGTCCGTGTTCGACGTCGCGGCGCTGACCGAGGTCACGGCGGCACAGACCGGCGCCACGTTGCGTCAGGAAGCGCCGCTGAACCTGAACCGCGGCATCAACCTCGACACCGCCGCCGTCCCGCGGCTGTTCCTGTCCAACCCCGTCGCGATGGCCTGGCGGCCGAACGGCAACGACGCGTGGGTCGTGGTCCAGAACACCGACGTCGTCGTGCGCCTGACCGCGGATGCAACCGGAGTGCCCACGATCGGCACGCCGCTCGTGGCCGGTCCCGGCCAGATCGTGCGCCTCGACCTGCAGGCCGTGTCCGGCACCGACATCGCGGGCAAGGCACCGCGCGGCATCGTGATCAACGCCGCGGGCACGCGCGCCTTCGTGCACAACTTCATCAGCCGGTCGGTGACCGCGATCGACATCACCGAGGGGCAACCACCGGCGATCCTCGGCACCGCGCAGAGCACCGCTCCGCCGGCGCCGGGGTCCGCAGCGGCGACGCGCCAGCTCGGCGCCGAGCTGTTCCACACGGGCCGCGGTCCGGACGGCCGCATGTCGAGCGAGTCGTGGGGCGGCTGCATCGTCTGCCACCCGAACGGCCGTACGGACAACGTGACCTGGATGTTCGAGGCCGGCCCGCGGCAGACGATCCCGCTCGACGGCATGTTCGCGAAGGGCGACCCGAGCGACCAGCGCATCCTGAACTGGAGCGCCGTGCGCGACGAGAACCACGACTTCGAGCTCAACACGCGCGGCGTGTTCGGCGGCCGCGGTCTGATCGACGACGACCGGCTGCTGTTCGTGATCGGCGGCGCCTCGGGCGCCACGCCGGACGACTCGGCAGTGGTCGAGCAGTTGCAGCAGGTGACCGGCGCGATCGGCACCACCAACGACCTCGCCACGGGCCAGGCGCTGCCGGCGCTGCCGTCGGCGCGGCGCGACTTCGCTGTCGCCACGCTCGACGACGCGCGCGTGTTCATGATCGGCGGCCGCTCGGGCTCGGGCCAGGGCAGCCTCGTCGGCGCAGCCAACGCGGTGCTCGAGTTCAACCCGCGCACGAACTCGATCACGCCGAAGAGCTCGACCGGCTTCACGCTGCGCCACTCGCTCGGCGCCGCGGCGGTCAAGACCAGCGCCGGGCCGCGCATCTACGCCATCGGCGGCTATCCGTCGACGGTCGCCACCGAAGCGCCGGTCGCCACGGTCGAGGAGTACAACCCCACCAGCGACACCTGGCGCGCGGTCGCGTCGCTGCCGCAGGCCGTGGCGCAGTTCGGCGTTGCGGTCGCCGGCGGCCTCAACACGGCCGACCCGCTGCAGCTCGTGCACGTGAGCTGGGGCAATGCCGGAAGCGAGGACGCGCCGGCGATCGCTGCGAGCACCTTCTCCGTGCAGCGCTTCCTGGCCAACCCTGCGGGAACCGGCGCCTGGACCAGTTTCGACGTGGCGGGCCTGACGCCGCGGCGCCTGCACGGCGCGGCGACCGCGCTGCGCGGCGTCGCCGCGCGCGTGTTCGTCGTCGGCGGCCTCGGCGGCACGGGCACCGCGCTCGACACCGTCGAGGAGTACACGAACGCGGCGACGCCCGCGGCCGTGGCGACGCTGCACACGGGCCTGCCAGCGGCGCGCACGCGCTTCGCGATCAGCAGCTCGCTGTCGACGAACCAGATCTACGTCGCCGGCGGCGTCGACAGCCTCGGCAACGATACGGCCTCGGTGCTCGAGTACACGATCGCCAACAACGGCGCGGTGGCGGGACCGGCGGGCACTCCGAGCGGTACCTGGCTGCCGCGCAGCGACCTCGGGACCGCGAGGCGCGGGCTCGGCCTGTCGACGCCGCCGCCGGTCACCAACTTCCTGCCCGTGCGCAGCACGGGCCGCGATGCGCGCCAGGACGCGATCGCGGCATGGGTCGCCACGATCAAGGCGGCGCCGGCGCCGACACCCGACGACCAGGCTGCGGTCACGGCGGGACGCACGCTGTTCGACACGGTCGGTGTCGTGGTCTCCGGCTTCAGCTGCGCGACCTGCCACGGCGGACCGAAGTGGACCCGTTCGCGGGTCGACTACGCGGCGCCGCCGTCCCCCGAAATCGGTCTCGGCCTCGGCAACCAGCGCGTGATCGGCGCCGAGCTGCGCCTGACGGACTTGCAGCCGAACGTGCCAGGGCCCGTCGCGCTGCCGCAGTTCCCGGGCGTGCTGATCAACGTCGGCACGTTCACGACCACTGGCCGCACCAACGAGATCCGCTTCAACGGCGCCGACATCTCGCAGGCAATCGCGCCGCTTGGCGCGAACGGATTCAACATCCCGTCGCTGCTCAGCGTGAACGAGACGGCGCCATACTTCTACAGCGGTCTCGCGCAGACGCTCGAGCAGGTGCTCGACGGCTCGCAGGACAACAACGGCGGCGTGAGGCACCACTTCGTCACCTCGGCGACCGACCGCGCCAATCTGATCGCGTTCCTGCGCTCGATCGACGACACGACGGTGGTGTTCCCGTAGCGCACGCGGCGTGACCTGCTCTTCGACGATCGTCGCGGGCCAGCCGGCGGCGCTGGAGCTGTGGTTGCCTTCGGAGTTCGACGAGTAGCGACGTTCGCCGCCTCCGATTGCGCCGCGTCAGGAACAGTTGCGCCCTTCGCGGCTCATCGTTCTCCGGTGAGCCCCGCCGCAAGGAGGCTGCGCGCCGACGCGCGCTACTTCCCGTCGTGGGCTTTCTGCAGCTTCGCGAGGTCGAGCTTGCCCATCGGCATCATCGCGGCCAGCACACGCTTCGCCTTCGCCGCGTCCTTGCTGCCGAGCATCTCGGCGAGCCCGGTCGGCACGATCTGCCACGAGACGCCGAACTTGTCCTTGAGCCAACCGCAGTGGCCGGGCTCGCCACCGTCGGCGGTCAGCCGGTTCCACAACCGGTCGACCTCGGCTTGGCTGTCGCAGTTGACGAGCAGCGACATCGAGTCGTGGAAGCGAACGTCGCGGTTGCCGTTCAGCACGGCGATCTGCTGGCCGCCGAGACTGAACGTCGCCGTCATCAGCGAGCCCTTTGGGCCCATGCCGCCTTCACCCCAGCGCTGCTCGCTGACGAGCTTGCTGCCGTCGAAGACGGACAGGTAGAAGCGGAGCGCCTCCTCGGCGTTGTCTTGGAACCACAGGAACGGGATGACTTTCTGTAACGTAGGCATGAGTCGGAGCGGGAAAGGAGAGGAGAACGTAGCGCGCCGAGCGACGCGCCTTCGAGCCGGAGTCGGTGCCGCGCCGCACGGCTCGACATCGATCTGCGGTCCGACCCGGGTACATGGGTGACACTCGTGTCCGGGCACATGGGTGACACTCGAGCGTGACCGTGGGAAGCGACGAGGGTCTCGTGGCCGGATGCCTTGGACGCAAACCGACCCCGTGCTCGAGAGACAGAAGTTCGTGAAGGCCGCAAAGCGCATCCGACCTGGGGTTCGAAGAAGATCCTCGCGATCCTCGATCGCGAGCGACCCGATGAGCAGTGGCCTGCACGCAGCACGATCGACGCGATCCTGAAGCGAGCCGGCCTGGTCGAGCCGAGAGACGTTCGGCGCCGGCGACAGCCCTCGGCACCGCCCTTCGTCGAGGCCAAAGCACCCAACGACGTTTGGTCGATCGACTACAAAGGCTGGTTCCGCGTCGGCGATGGCACGCGTTGCGATCCGCTGACGGTCAACGATGCGTTCAGTCGCGCGTCGATCGTCTGCCATGCGATGGTTGCCCCGAAGCTCGATGACGTTCAGCGACGGCTCGCAGGGACGTTCGGTGCGTTTGGCATGCCGAAGTTCATGCTCAGCGACAGCGGCCCGCCCTTCGGCTCGACCGGCCTTGGGCGCCTGTCGCGGCTTGGTGTCTGGCTCGTGCGACTCGGCGTGGTGCCGGTGCTGATCGAGCCTGCGCGTCCTGATCAGAATGGTCGACACGAGCGCTTCCACGAGACCCTGAAGGCTGAGGCCGCTTCGCCGCCGAGCAGTTCGATCCGCACGCAGCAAGCGGCGTTCGATCGGTTCCAGCAGATCTACAACGAGGAGCGGCCGCACGAAGCCCTCGGCATGAAGACACCGGCGGAGGTCCACGAGCTGTCGCCTCGCGCGATGCCGACGGATCCACCGCCGCACGTCTACGGCGATGGCTTCGAAGCGCGCGCCGTCCGCCCCGACGGCGCCATGAAGTGGGCCGGGAGTCACGTGTTCGTCGGCGAGGCGTTCGCCGGAGAAGTGGTCGGTCTGCACCGCGTCGATGATGGTCGTTGGCACCTTCATCTCGGACCGCTGCGGCTCGGCATCCTGCACGAGCGGTCGCGGACAATCGTGCCGCTGGAAACGGTTGTCACCCATGTGCCCGGACACGGTGCCCCATGACGAGGCACCAAGATGAAGACGGCCCGGCATCAGCGGTCATCCCCGCGCGCCGCGTAGTTCGATTCAGCCGGTTCGCACCACCCCTGATCGCCCCCGCCGTCAAACCACCGCCAACTCCCAAACCTCCACCTTCTCCCGCGTCCGTCGCCGCAGCGGCTTCACCTTGCGCGTGAGCTCCTCCACCAGCGTGAACCGCCCGCGATCGAGTTCGGTCTGGATGGGATGCGGCACGTCGGGCTGCGAGAGCTCGATGATGTTCGAGAACACGAGCACTACGCGGCCGCCGGGCGCGAGGCGTTGGAGGGCCTGGTCGAAGAAACGTTCGAAGAAGCCGTCCTGGAAATACATCGCCAGGTCCAGCGTCCGGCCCACGTCGCCCTTCATCCACGGCGGGTTGGACACGATGAGGTCGGCGGGACCACGCATAGCACCCAGCAGGTCCGCGTGCTGGAGTTCGATCGAGGGCGCGACCGGGAGCCGACGCAGCTGCCTCGCCACGCTCTCGATCGCGTTCGCGTTGATGTCCGTGGCGAGGACCTGCTTGAAGCCCGCCTTGGCCAGCTGGAGCGCCAGGACGCCGCAGCCGGTGCCCACGTCGATCGCCCGGTCGCGCGCGCCCTTGTACTTTGCGAGCCACGTGCCGAAGAGCTCCAGGTGCTCCATGCGGGCCGGAATGTACGTGCCGTAGAACGGGTGCACGCGATAGCCCAGCACGGGGAAGTGTACGCCCTTCTCGTACCAGTCCCACGCGTTGCTCAGGACCTTCGCGTCCTCGAATGGCAGCGCGAAGTCGGCGTGGTCCGGGTACAGCTCGGAGAGGAAGCCCGCACCCGGCGCGTCGGCGAGGGCCACCTTGCGTCCGACGATGGGCGCGAGCAGGTGCTTCGACGCGGACTGGAACGCGTCACGGAAGGCGCGCTTGGCGACGTACCCCGCGTCCTCGTCCGGCTCCTCCAGATTCACGCGCAGCGCGGCGAGGATGTCGAGCCCGGTCCCGAAGCGATCGGTCACGATCAGCGAACGCCCCTCACGCAGCCACGCCGCGGCCTGCGCCTTCGGGACGTTGCGGTCGACGGGTTGCGCGCGGTGGCGAAGGACGGGCTCGGGGCGGTGCAGGGCGGCGGGCATCGGGCGGATCCGGGCGGGCGAGGGGAAGACGCGGCGGGACGGCGTCGGTGTGATACCTCGCGAGACCGCTGGCTACACGCTCCCATCGCCGTGCATCTCGATCTCAAGACGTGGGGACGCGCGCACCGACGTCTGGTCGGGGGATAGGAAAAAGAAGCTGCGGTCCCGGCCCACCCGGAACCCGCGCCCGCCACCCTCCCGCCCGCGCACTCCCCAGTCCAGCCGGTCGCGCCAGCCCGTTTCAGCCCCGTTCCGGCCAGTTTCTCACCGGACGAGCACGCCGCTCCCCCGCCACGACCTGCCCGAGGTCACGGCACCCCCCACCACCATCACTGGTGCAACCGGGAACATGGGTGAGGGAGTAGGAATGGCTTCGAAGCGCGCGCCGTCCGCCCCGACGGCGCCATGAAGGGGCCCGGACACGGTGCCCCATGACGAGGCACCAAGATGAAGACGGCCCGGCATCAGCGGTCACCCCCGCGCGCCGCGTAGTTCGGGCCACTTCGCGAGTGTCACCCATGTGCCCGGTCAAAAGTGTTACCCATGTCCCCGGTTGCACCCTGCAACAAATCGCGAGTGCAGCGGTCACCGGCCGCGGTCGGGAGGACACTCCACAGTTACGTGCTGACCGGCTTGCCGTCATCGGTCCCCGACCAGCCTTTCCGCTATTAGAAACTTGGCGACAGCCTCGCCGAGTACACGGTTGCCTTCCGGATTGAGGTGGAAGTCGACCGGAGCAAGATGAAGCGCGCGCTCTCGGGGTTGTTTTCGAAAAGTCATCGTAAGGTCGAGAAAGCGGACCCTCTGATTGACACACCATTGCGCCAAGCGACTGCGCATGATGGAGGGCGTCAGCTCATCGTAGATCTCGGGATAAGCCGGGTAATAGGCCAGGACGAGCTCAACGCCGAGCTGGCGGCAAAGCTCATGAACGGCTTCAAGAACTACAAAGTAGTTCTGTATGCCGACCTCGACAGCGGCACTCGCCTGTTGCTGGAGAACCAGCCCATCGGTGTCACCATAGCGACGGAAAAACGCCTTTGCATTGTCCTCGAACGCGATCCCTCCGGGAATGTCATAGCGACCATCGCCGACTTGCGGACGATCCTGGTGACTTGGCGCCGTGATCGGAGGCGCGGTTGAGCGCATACGCAAATACGTGCTGAAAGCCAGCTCTCCGATCGCCGTGCTACCGAACAGAGACTGTAGGAACGGGGCCGAGCGTTGCGGCTCAGGATCGAGTAAGTCGGCTCGAGTCATCTTCAGCAAGTCTGCGATGTCGTTCGTAACAAAGGTGATCAGGACGACGTCGGGGGCCAAAGGAGCGATTCGACGAACGATTCGAAGTTGGCGGTCGATCGTGCCACCTGCCTTGGCAGCGTTGAGGACTTCAACCCGAAATCCGTTCTCGACAAGTGTGCGCAGAAGCCAAGCGGGGTACGTCTGGTCGTTATCAACGAAGAAGCCGTCCGTGACCGAATCGCCGACGGTCGCAATGCGCGTGACACCAGGCGGCTTCTTGAGAGCTATTTCTGGACTTCGCATGCCAAACGCGTTGGTCTCCACGACGTACTCGACCGAACCCCAACGCGCGATCCTTCTCTGCGAGGGAGCGTAGAGCAGATCGCGTTCCTCGAAGACAATGCCGAACCGGCCGGTAGGTAGGCCAGCGATGCGTAGAACTCCCTCCAGGAGGCCCACCAATGCCAAGCAGGCCACGAAGCCGAACAACATCTTCTGGCGAATACGGAGGCGCTTTCGGTGTCGCGGGTTATCGCGGGTAGTGGTCATTGCTCGCCGGTTTTCGGTCTGCGAAGGCCGCACCAGGCCACCGAGTTGCGTGGTGCATCGCCGACCTGCAGCGGGTCAAGGCGGCCCGGTCCACCGCCCGGCGGCTTCGGCGTCGGAGCCAGGGCCAGCAGGCGAGGACGGCCGCCGCGATCGCGGCAGCGAGGGTGGCGCGCGTGCGGAGCGAAGCCATGCGAGGGGTTCGAGGTGCGGACCCCCGAGCATACCCGTGCGATGACGCGGCCGGCGGGGGATGAGAACTCCAAGCTGCAGTTCCGGACCGCCCGGAACCGACCCCGGGGACGATCTCCCTCGCCGTCCGCAGCGTCAACGCCCCTCCCCGAGGCACACCTACCGATGCAGATGATCGAGCCGTCGACACTCGTAACGTCGAGCCGACGCTCGAGCCGTTCGGTCCTCCATGCCCGGATGGCGGCGCACCGCGTCGCGGGCGCGAGTCAGGTGCGCCGCAGCAGCAGCGACATGCAGGTCATACCAGCCTCGGCTTTCTCGAGTTCGTCGATCGCGACGGTGTGCACCGTCAAGCCTGCCGCGCGCAGCCGCGCGTTCGTGCGCACATGCGAAGCCGACGCCAGCAGCGCGTCGTCGAGCCGCAGCAGGTTGGCGCCAAACGGCTCGGCCGGATCGACGGCGACGACGCGTTTGCCCGCGAACGGCCGCAGGTCGAGCCACGCCGGGTTGGCGAGCAGCAGGTCGTCGGCCGCCGCCGTGCAGGCGGTCTTCAGGTGCAGGCAGCCGCGCACCTCGACCGGCACGACGCAGTAACCGAACGGGCCAGCGATCGCCGCCAGCGCCGCGATGCCGCGATCGTCGGTGCGCGCCGAGCGGCCGACGTACAACGTCCGGCCGACGCGCAGCACGTCGCCACCTTCGAGCGTCGCCGGCGGCGCCAGGGCCTGCACGGCCCGGTGGCGCTGCAGCACGGGCGCCATCGCCGCCACTTCCCCGCGCCGCGACCGGGCCCCCATCGCGCCGAGCACCGCGACCTCGTCGAGCACGACCGCCGTGTCCTCGACGAACACCGCGTCGGGGTGCTGCGGACTCACCACGACGGACTCGACGGCCACACCGTGGTCGGCCAGGAGCGTGCAGTAGTCGCGGTGCTGCGCCTGCGCGCGCGCGACGTCGAGGGGCCGACGTGCGACGAAGGTCACCTCGCAGTGCGCGAACGCGGGGCCCGGAGCGTGCACGATCGCGCGCATCACGCGCCCCGCTCGAACCCGTCGAGCTGCGTCAGGAAGTCGCGCGCCGCGACCAGCCGGCGGCCGGCGAGGTCGTCGACGATATGGCGCAGCAACGAAGTGCCGGCGAGCCGCGTCGAGAGCCGGGCGCTGAGCAACCACAACAGGCCTGACACCACGCCGCCGATCAGCAGGCTCGTGAGCAGGAACGGTGTCCACAGCACCGGCGACAGCAGCAGGATTGAGCTCATCGCGTTCGACGGGACGAAGCGGCGGCCGAATGTCTTTCACTGTAATCCCGCCCGCGGCCGGCTGTGCCCAATGCGACTCGCCGAGGCCGAAGCCGTGTACCGTCAGAGTCACCGAGCTGACACCGGTGCCGCGCCTCTTGACGCCCTCCACGGGGCCGTCGACGATGCACGCGTGTCTCGTCTCCGCTCGCTGCGACTGCTGCTGCTACTGGGCTCGGCCGCAATGAGCTTGGGGGTCAGCGAGTGGATCTGGCGCCGCGTCGCAGAGTTCGAGTACCGCGGCCGGCTGAAGGAGTTCCAACATGGGATGGTCGAGTCGACGCCGGACGAGCCATGGCTCTACGGCTTGCATCCCAACCTCGATTTCGTCGAGAACATCACGCAACCCGAGGGCAGTCCGCCCGTGGAAGTGCGTTACCGGACCAATGCCGACGGGTTTCGCCATCACGAAGCCTGGCCGCCGCGCATGGACGACCAGGCGGTGCGCATCCTGTTCGTCAGCGACTCGTACGCCTTCGGCTTGGGCGTGCAGGACGGTGAGCCGTTCCCGTATGTCGTCGAGTCCGAGCTGCGCGCGCACGGCATCGACGCCGTCGCCATCAACACTGGCGTGCCCGGCTACAACAGCGAGCAGCAGTACGCACGGCTGCCTTCGCTGCTCGAGCGCTACCGGCCCCGCGTGTGCGTGATCGGCTACGTGATGAACGACGCCGAACCGATTTCCTTCGTGCCGATGCCGCCGCGCGAGGCATACCGGCACTGCTGGTTCTGGTTGTTCGAGGACGCCAAGCCTTTGCTGAATCGTGTCGCGATGCTGATCGTGGACGACCGACCGTTGTTCGCCAGCAGCAAGCCGAGCGACAGCAAGGACTATCCCGAGGGCTTCCTGCCGGGGAGCCCGAAGTGGCCGGCGTCGCGCGCAGCGCTCGTGGGGATGCACCACCTCTGCCGGGAACGTGGCGTGCTGATGCTGGTGGCGATCCTGCCCGACTTCACGCGATCGTTCGACGACACCTACCCGCTCGTGGTGATCCACGAAAGCGTCGTGAACCTCGGTGCCGCCGAGGGTTTCCCCGTGCTCGACCTCTTCCCGGCCGTGCGCGGACTCGACTCGCGCAAGTTGTTCGTGCCGGGCGATGGCCATCCCAACGCCCAGGGCCAACGCTTGCTCGGTGAAGGCATTGCGCGACGCGTGCTGGAGTTGTTGCGTGGCTGAACTGCGCGTGACGCGCGACGCCCTGACGGTGGCGTTGCCGTGCCTGCTGGTCTTCCGCAGCCTGGGGCAGTTTGCGCTCCCGGAGGGCGCGTTGGCGGTGCTCGGATGCGACGCTCCGGCGGACGACGCCGCGACAACCTGCCTCGCCGCCGCGATGCGGTGGTTCGTTCATGGCCTCGCTCGCACCGGCATCAGCGTGCACAGCGCTGGGCTGTGGTTCGCCGCGACTACGGCAGCCATCGGCATCGCCGCAGTGTTCGCGAGCGCCGTCAGGCTGCTGCCGTCGCGCGGGGCTGCCCGCCTGTGCACGCTGCTCGCGGCGTCGTGTCCGGCCGTGGCGTTCGCGGCGACGAGCGTACATCTGCACGCTGCGGGCTTCATGATCGCGGCGATCGCAACCTGGGCGGCCGTCGGCTGGGCTCGCAGTGGAGCCTCGTGGCGCGCCCTCCTCACCGGCGGTGTCACTGGCGGTGCCCACGCGCTGACGCCGCTCGGTGCGCTGCTGCCGCTCGCCGTGGCACCGGTTCTGCTGCTCGCGGCGGAACGTCCGAGTGACTCGGCCGTCTGGCGCTGGCCCGCCCAGGTCGCATTGGCTCTCGGTACCCACCTGGTCGTCGCTTGGGTCGCGCTCAACGAACAGCTGTGCGCTGGCATGCCGGGGCTCGGCGAAGTGGCGGCCTACGACTTCGCCACGCTGTTGCCGTTGCTCGCGCGTGAATGGCTGCGCGGTTGCCTGCCGCTGTCACTGGTGGTCGCATGCCTGCTCCTGCATCCGAGGGTGCATGCTCCTGCGCGCGTGCTGCACCTTGCGCTCGCGGCCTACCTGCTGCTCGGCTGCCATGCGACGGCGTCGCTCGGTGACGATGGTGCCTGCCTCCTGACGCTGGTGCCGGCGGCCACGCTGCTCGTGATGCGCGCGCTCGGCGAACGCCGGCGTCTCGTGTTGTCGCTGCTCTTGCTCAGTACGGCAGTCGCCGCGGCGAAGATCTGCGTGCGGGCCGACTGGGCGCTCTACGACGCGTTAGCGAGCGGCGTGAAGGCAGTGGCGCAGGGCAAGCCGTTGCTGCTGTTGACAGGGCCGGGCCTCGACGAGGCCATCCTGCTCTGCGAGCCAGAGATCGAAGCGATCCGCGTGCGGCAAGTCGGCCGCGGACCCGCACCGAAGCCGGCGGATCTCGTTGCCGACCTGGGCCGGAGGCTCGCGTCGGGCCAGCGTGTGTTCGTCACCCCAGAGGCCGAGATCGCGTTGCGCGATCCTGTCTTCCAAGCCAGATACGCGCAGGCAGCGCCGATCCTGTTCGAACTCGAGCAGGCCTTCGCCTGGCGACCGCTGCAGAAGGACGGCTGGCACAGCAAGGAACTGGTGCGGCGATGAGCTCCTTGGGCAGAGGTCGTGGCGTCCTGCTGGTGATGCTCGTGGCGTTGTCCGGGTGTGAACCGGGACACCTCGAGCGTGCCGCCGACGGTCACCGGACCGGCTACGGTCGCAGGATCGGCAACCTTGCCGAGGGCCGCTGGACGTTGTTCGACGAACGCGGAGCCCGCGCGTTCACCGGCGGTCTGTCGGAGGGCATGCCTACCGGCATCTGGAAGAGCTTCCACGCCGATGGCGCGCTGCAGGAACAGGCGGTGCTGCTGCGCGGCGTGCGTGAGGGCCCCGCCGTTACCTTCCGTCCTCACGGCAGCCGCGAGTCGTCGGGCAGCTATCGGAACGGGGTCCGCGATGGAGCCTGGGTGTTCTGGACCCCGGCCGGCGAAGTGGACGTCGCGCAAACCGGGGCGTACCTCGGTGGGAATCGTGTGGGGCGGTGACCCTGGCGCGGATGGCGTCTCGCACTACGGCGACGCTCCGCCCTCGCCCGTCTCGCGGTGCGCCATGACGACGCGGATCGCCTCGTACCTCACCGCACCCCCGAGCACCTCGACCACCGGCTTGCACCGCCCGCCCTCGGCCAGATGCAGCACGCCCCGCGACCTTCGTCAGGCCGGTTGAACGTTCTGCACCCGCGTGCCGACCGCTGCGCGTTCGCGTAGCTTCGCGATCTCGTGGCCACCACCCCAAACCCCGCCGCAAACCTGCTCGACGACTTCGCGCGGCTGCCCGTGACGAAGACGCTGCTCGAGCAGCTGGCGCTCGGTTCGCAGCGCAAGGCCGGCGGCCTGTGGGGCGGCAGCGCGGGCCTGCTGATCGCGGCGCTGCACCGCGCGCACCGCGGCACGATGCTCGTGCACACCGCCGACGACGTCGACAGCAGCCAGTTGCAGACCGACCTCGCCGCGTTCGGCGTGCCCGCGCACGTGCTGCCGCGCGAAGAGCAAGGCGACCTCGGCGAGCCCGATGCTGCGTCGCGCAGCGAACGCCAACGCGCGCTGCAACACTTCGCGGCCGACAAGGCCCCGCTGATCGCGGGCGTCGAAGCGATGCTGCAGCCCGTCGCGACGCCAAAGCACCTCGGGCGGTCCCAGTTCGAGGTGCGCGCCGGCCAGGACCTCGACCGCGCGCAGGTGCTGCAGCGCGCACAGGCAGCGGGGCTGCGCGCGGTCCCGCTCGTGCTTGCCCCCGGCGAATGCAGCATGCGCGGCGACGTCGTCGACCTGTATCCGATGGCCGCTGATGCCGCCGTACGCCTCGAGTTCCTCGACCGCACGCTCGAGTCGATCCGCACGTTCGATCCGGCGAGCCAACGCACGACCGCCGTGCACGAACGCTACGTGCTCGCACTCGGCTCGGGCGAGGCGGCCGAGGACGGACCCGTGCTCAAGCACCTCGGCCCCGCGCACCTCTGGGTCGTCGCCTACGAACCGCTGCGCATCGAAGACCGCCAAGCGCGCACCCTCGCGTTCGCGAGCGAGCTCGGCCACCGCGTCCAGGAACTGCAGGACACGCTGCGGCCGTGCCCGCGCGTCGACGTGTCGTCGCTGCCGAGCCACGACCTCGACTACCGGATCCTGTCGGCGGGCTCCGCGGTCGGCGCCGGCGAAGCGGATCCCGCGGGCCGCCTGCGCAGCGTGCGCGGCGTGCAGGGCCGCGTGCTGCTGTTCTGCCGCACCGAGGAAGAACGGCAGCGGCTGCACGAGATCTTCGCGCACAAGAGCGTCGACCTGCAGCAGGAGAAGGTCGACCTGCTCGTCGGTGGCTTGAGCCGCGGCTTCCGCATCCCCGAGCTACAGACGACGGCGCTGTCGAACATCGAGTTCGCGGGGGTGCCGCAGCAGGCGCGTGTGCGCGAACGCATCGCGGTGCCGAGCCGCGCGATCCAGAGCTTCTTCGAGCTCGGACCGAACGATCTCGTCGTGCACGCCGTGCACGGCATCGCGCGTTTCGTCGGCACCGAGCTCGTGCACCGCGGCGACGGCACCGAGGAGCACCTGCGGCTCTGTTTCCAGGACGACGTGCAGCTGCTCGTGCCCGCGAGCAAGATCCACCTCGTCCAGAAATACGTCGGCAGCGGCGGCAAGGCGCCGCTCGACAAGCTCGGCGGCAAGGGCTTCCAGCGCCGCAAGGAACAGGTGCAGGAAGCGCTGTTCGACCTCGCGGCCGAGCTGCTCGAGGTACAGAGCAGGCGCGCGCTCGTGCAGCGCCAGCCCTATCCGCACGAACCGCTCGAACGCGACTTCCTCGACGCGTTCCCGTTCCGCGACACACCGGACCAGACGCGCGCCTGGGCCGAGATCTGCGCCGATCTCGAGAAGCCGTCACCGATGGATCGGCTGCTGTGCGGCGATGTCGGCTTCGGCAAGACCGAGATCGCGCTGCGCGCCGCGTTCCGCGTCGCGATCACGGGCCGGCAGGTCGCCGTGCTCGCGCCGACGACGATCCTCGCCGAGCAGCACGCGCGCACGTTCCGCGAGCGCTGCGAGCCGTTCGGCCTGCGCGTCGAGATGCTGTCGCGCTACCGTACGCCCGCGCAACGCGCCGAGATCGAGGACGGCCTGCGCCGCGGCGCGGTCGACATCGTCTGCGGCACGCACCAGATCCTCGGCAAGAGCGTCGTGTTCGAGGATCTCGCGCTCGTCGTGATCGACGAAGAGCAGCGCTTCGGCGTGCGCCAGAAGGAACGGCTCAAGCAGTTGCGCGCCGAGATCGACGTGCTGACGCTGACCGCGACGCCGATCCCACGCACGTTGCACAGCTCGCTGCTCGGCATCCGCGGCATCAGCACGCTCGACAACCCGCCACCGGGCCGCCAGGAAGTCGAGACGCGCGTCGTGTTCCGCGACGACCGCCTGCTGCAGGACGCGCTGCAGCGCGAGCTCGCACGCGGCGGCCAGGTGTTCGTGCTGCACAACCGCATCGCCGAGCTGCAGCCGCTCAGCAACCGGCTGCGCCAGCTCGCGCCCGGTGCGCGCATCGCGATCGGCCACGGCCAGATGTCGGAGGCCGAGATCGAGAAGACCGTGCGCGCGTTCGTGCGCGGCCAGTTCGACGTGCTCGTGAGCACGACGATCGTCGAGAACGGCCTCGACATCGCGCGCGCGAACACGATCCTGATCGACAAGGCCGACCAGTTCGGCCTCGCCGAGCTGCATCAGCTGCGCGGCCGCGTCGGGCGCAGCTCGGAGAAGGCCTACTGCTTCCTGATGCTCGACCGCGACGAACCACCGGGTCTCGAGGCGCGGGCACGCCTGAAGGCGCTCGAGGAGTTCTCGCACCTCGGCGCGGGCTTCCAGATCGCGATGAAGGACCTCGAGATCCGCGGCGCCGGCAATCTGCTCGGCCCACAGCAATCGGGCCACATCGCGGCCGTCGGCTACGACATGTATTGCCAGCTGCTGCGCGCGGCCGTCGAGTCGAACGTGCAGCGCAAGCCGGTGCCCGTGCACGTCGTCGAAGTCGACGTCGACCTGAGGCTCTCGGCGTTCCTGCCGCTCGACTTCCTGCCGGACCCTCGGCAGCGGCTCGAGCTGCTGCGCGAGATGGACGAGGCCGTCGACGACGGGCACATGCAGCGGCTGCAGGCGGAGCTCGTGGATCGCTACGGCAAGCTGCCGCTACCCGTGTTGACGCTGTTGCGCGTGTTCCGGCTCAAACACGGGCTGCAGGGTCTGTCGGTGCTCTCGGTGCAGTGGGTCGAACAGGACCGGTTGGTCGTGCGGCATCCGGCCGGCGTGCCGCTCGGCGGCAGCTGGCTCGATTGTTTCGCCGACGTGCGCGCGGTCGAAGCCGGTAAGACGCATCTGATGCTGCCGCCGCTCGGCCGCAGCCGGAAGTATCAGGCGATCGACGTGCTCGACCTGCTGCTCGAAGCACTGAGCGGCAAGGCGCCTCCGCACCGGCAGCCGGTTCACGGTGCGCCGACGGCAAGGAAGCACGAACGCGCTCCGCGCCGTCCGCCCTGGAACTAGCCTTTGCTCCGGTGGTGCAGGTCCCGAACTCGGGTCGAGATGGAGCTGCTGCACACGGCACCGGCGCCGGGCCGCCGCCGCGCGCGCCCTGACACCGCGCAGGCGCGGCAGATCCTGGCCACGTTCGGCCACCAATGGCAGACTCTCTCCCCTACCGGCGCGCGGCTGCGCGCCGATCCCGCCTCAACCAGGAGCCGCGCTCATGACTGCATCCGCACCGACCCCGCTCAAGCACCTCGACAAGGCCCTCGGCGTGCTGCGCAATCTCGGGCTCGTCAAGCAGGAGCCCGCGCCGGCGCCGGTCGTGGCGCTGATCGACCGCATCGCCCATCTGGAGCCCGACAAGGCGGCGGCAATCGCGCGCACGCTGACGCAGGCGTCGCTGTTCAACGAGGTCGTGCGCGAGCAGATCCAGGCGATGAAGGTCGGCGAGCGCTACCAGGCGATCACCGGTGCGTTCGATTCGATCCGCGACGACGCCAAGCGGATGGTGCAGCAGATCGCCGACAGCAAGATCGACACGCTCGAGCGGCTGTCGAACATCTGGATGAAGGTCACGCGCGGCGACATCCCGTCGCGGTTCGCGAAGATCAAGGCCACCTACCTCGACGTCGCCAAGGACACCAAGGACCAGATCCAGCGCGAGCAGACGATCCTGCGCGCCTACGCCGACTTCCGGGTCGCGCTGAAGGAAGCGCAGGTGCTCGGCTTCGAGCTGCTGAAGTACGCGGAGACGGCGCTGCAGGGCCGCAAGACGGCGCTGCAGCAGGCAACCGAGGCGCTGCAGAACCCGCCCGCTGACCCGGCCGCGCGCGCGCAGCTGGAACTGGTGCGCGACCTCGCGCTGCAGGCGCTGCAGGACGAGGACAAGCGCTACCAGATCGCCAAGGACCTCGCCGAGAACCTGGCGATCGCCTACAGCACCACCGAGGTGGTGATGGCGCGGATCGCGCAGATCACCGATTGCAAGGAGCGCGTCTACTCGCAGGCGATCACGTTCTTCGGCACCAACGAGACCGTGTTCACGGCGCTGTCCGCCTCGTTCACGGGCATGCACGGCCTGCACGAGAGCACCCAGACGCTGGAGGCGATGAAGGCCGGCATCAACAAGAGCCTGGAGACGCTGGGCGAGACCGGCACGCAGATCCAGGAGGCGGCGCTGCGCGCCGGCTACGGCCCGACGATCCGCGCCGAGTCGGTCAAGAAGCTGGTCGACGCCGTCGTCGACTTCCAGGAGCGCTCGCACCAGATCATCGACGAGATGCGCGAGCTTGCGACCCGCAACGCGGCCGAAGTGACCGCCTCGACCGAAGCCGGCAAGCAGCGGCTGGTCGCCCTGCAGAACCGCGCCGCCCGGCTGCCGGCGCTGCCGGCCTGAGCACCGACAGGCGACCGCAACCTACCGTGAGCGAGACCCGCGACGCCAATCCGAACCCGCCGACGCCGGACGCCGGCACCGCCGCCGCGCCACTCGACCAGGTGATGCTGGCGATGGACGTCGTCGACACGCTGCGCCACCAGCAGGACCTGGTGGCGGCCGAACTCGACGAGGACCGCCGCCAGCGCGACTTCATCGCCCAGGTGCAGGCGATCTACGAGTCGCAGGGCATCGACGTGCCCGCGGCAGTGATCGCCGAGGGCGTGCAGGCGCTGCGCGAGAACCGCTTCCTCTACAAGCCGCCCGCCCGCAGCTGGGCGGTGCGCCTCGCCGAACTCTACGTCGAGCGCGGCAAGTGGGCAGCCCGCGCGGCGCTGGTCGTGCTGCTGCTCGCCGGCGTCTATGCAGCGCTGGCGCTCCCGGGCCACTTCCGCGCCCAGGGGCGGCTGCAGGCGTTCTTTGCCGATGTCGCCGCCGTCGCCGCGGGTGCGCTCGCGATCGACGAGCAGGCCGAGCAGCTCGAGGCCGAACTGCAGACCGTCGGCGGCGCCGACCAGCCGACGGCGGCACAGATCCTGACCGATGCGCGGACGGCGCTGGCAGTCGCGCGCGAGCGCGGCGCCCGGGTCCGCGCGGAGCTCACACCGCCGCCGGGCGAGTCCGAGTTCGCCGGCGCGGAGGCCGAGTGGGAGCAGCGTCTCGGCGGCCACCGCGAGTCGCTGGCGGCGGCAATCGACGGCCTCGGCCGGACCCGCGGCTTGTTGAGCGGCCTCCGGCAGCTGCGCGACGCCCGCGGCCACCTGCTCGCCAGCCTGCAGCGGCTCGAGGGCATCGCGCTGTCCCCGGCCGAGCAGACCGACGTCGACGCACTGCGCGGTGAGGTGACGGCGGCGATCGAACGCGGTGCCGGCGCCGAGGCGGCTGCCGCGATGGCGTGCCTGAACACGCGCATCGACGCGATCCTGACGCTGCGCCAGCAGCAAGCCGAGCTGCGGGCGGCCGCCGACCGGCTCGCCGCGGCGCTATCCGGCGCCGACGTCGAGTCCGATTCGGCGCGCGAACTCGACGGCCTGCGCGCGCAGGCGGCCGCGGCGTTGACCGCTGGCGATCCAGCGGCCGCGCGCGCGGTGCTGCAGCGCTGGCAGCAGTTCGTCGACCAGCTCGAGCAGAGCTACGAGCTGCGGATCGCCGCCGGGCGCAACGTGCAGAGCGGCGTCTGGCGCGAGTCGATCGACCACCCGGGTACGCGCAACTACTACCTGATCGTCGAAGCGATCGGCGCCGACGGCAAACCGCTGCGGCTGCCGATCACCAGCGAAGAGGACCAGAGCACCCGCCCGGTGCGCCGGTTCGGGATCCGCGTCCCCGAGCACGTCTACGAGGCGGTGAAGGCCGACAAGCTCGACAACGGCATCGTCGACCGCAACGTGTTCGGCCACAAACGCCGGGGCCGTCGCGCGCCCGACTACGAGTTCCAGGTCAGCGGCGGGATGATCACGGAGTGGTGATGGCACACACCGGCAGCCAGGTCTATCGCCAGCTCAACGAACAGGTCGCCGCCGCCGACAGCACGGTGGCCGCCGCCGGCGCGCGCCTGCACCAGGCCGTGCAGCAACGCGAACGGCTGCAGGCCGAAGCGACGCAGGCGCTGACGCAGCTGGCGCGCGTCCGGCTCGACGAGCTGGCAGCAAGCCGCGTCGCCGAGCACCTCGACCAGGCCGACCAGCGGGCAATCGAACTGCTGCAGCAGCGCGAGCAGGAACGGCTGCGGCTGCAGCGCGAACTGGAGCGCTCGGCCGGGCAGCAGACGGAACTCGACGCCCAGCGGACCCGGCTGCAGCAGGCCCGTGACGCCGCGGAAGCGGCGCACCGGCAGCTGCAGGAGACGACGATGGCGGCGCTGGCCGAGGACGACGGCTACGAACTTCAGCTCGCCAAGACCAGCGAACTCGCGACACAGGCGGCGCGCGCCGACGCGAAGGCGGACCGGGCCGAGGCCGACCGCGAGCAGAAGCGCCGCCCGTACGAGGCCGACAAGTTGTTCGCGTATCTGTGGCGCCGCCGCTACCGGTTCCCGGACTACCGCTCGCTGCCGCTGTTCCGGACGCTGGACGAATGGGTCGCGGGGCTGTGCGACTACGGGCGTGCGCACCGCGACTACGGGATGCTGCTGGAGATCCCGGTGCGCCTGCGGCAGCACGCCGACGCGGTGGCGGCGAGCGCCAAGGACGCGACCGCGGCGCTGGCGCTGCTCGAGCAGGAGGCGCAGGCGGCCGCCGGGGTGCCGGAACTGGCCGCCGCGCTGGCGGCGAGCCAGCAGCAACTCGACGCCCACGAACGCCAGGTCGACTCAGCCGAGGACGCACGCACGGCGCTGCGGCAGCAGCAGGCGGCGCTCGACGGCGGGCAGGATCCGCATCGCAGCGCGGCGCTGGCGACGATCCAAGCACAGCTGGCCCGCGAGGACGTGGCGACGCTGCGGCGCGACGCCGCGGCGACCGCGACCGGCGCTGACGACGCGCTGGTGCAGACGATCGCCGATCTGCGGCGACAGTACGACGACCTCGGCGCTGCCGTGGCGCAGGCCGAACGCTCGCAGCAGGAGGCGCAGCGCGGCCTCGATGAACTGCAGGACCTGCGCCGGCGTTTCCGCCAGCAGGGCTTCGACGGCGACGACTCGGTGTTCGACGACGGCTTCGACCTCGGCGACCTGGTCTCGTCGGTGCTGCGCGGCGTACTGCAATCGGGCGGCGGCTGGTCGACCCTACGCCGGTACCAGCGCTTCCGCCGGTCGCCGGCCGCGAGCACCGGCGCCGAGATCGCCGGTCGGGTCCTCGGCGGGATCCTCAGCGGCGCGATGCGTTCCGGTTCGCGCGGCGGCTTCGGCGGCGGCGGCGGATTCAGGTCGGGCGGCGGCTTCGGCGGCGGCGGCGGGTTCCGGACCGGCGGCGGATTCTGACGACCTGGAGGCCCGGCACACAGCGTCAGACGACGTCGCCGCGGCCGGGCGCGGTCAGCGGCCAGCCACCGCCGGCGCGCAGTCTGGTTCCGCGCCGGCCGCCCTGGAGCTGAGGGCTTTGCGCCGGCGATGTAGGGTCCGTACGTTCGGGGCATGCCCAAGCCGCTCCGCGCCTTCGCGTTGCTCACGGTGGTCGCCGCGAGTCTCGGTCCTTTCGTCAGCGGCCAGGACAAGCCGACCGGCCCCGGACAAGCAAGCCGACGAGAAGCCGCAGATCGCCGTGCGCGTCGACCCGCGCATCGAGCTGATGAGCGTCGTGTTCCGGCTCGCCGGCAACCCCGAGTACACGCAGGGCCGCGTGCCCCCGTACACGAAGGCCGTCGACGAGTGGTTCGGTCCGCACAAGGAGCACGAGGTCGTGAAGCAGGCGAGGCGGCTGCGCGCGACGGTCGGCGTCAGCTACGACGCCGTGGCATCGTTCGCGGTGCACCTCGACGGCACCGACCCACCGAAGTTCGCCGTGCCGTGGAACCCGCGACCCGACCGGCTCGACAAGCGCTGGCTCGTGCCCGACGCGAAGTCGTTCCTCAGCAACCTCGCCGACTTCGCCGCCGACAGCAAGGCGAAGCAGTTCTTCGCGCGGCAGAGGGAGCTCTATGCGCACGCCGAGGCGCAGATGCAGCAGGTCATCGCCGAGCACGCCGACCTCACGTGGTTCGCGAAGTTCTTCGGCGCGCGCCCGACGGCGCGGTTCCAGGTCGTGCTCGGCCTGCTCAATGGCGGCTGCAACTACGGGCCGAGCGCGAAGCTGCGCGACGGCAATGAGGACCTCTATGCGATCCTCGGGTGCGGGAACGTCGACGAGGAAGGCCGGCCGATGTTCGGCCGCATGGTGGTGCCGACGCTCGTGCACGAGTACTGCCACTCCTACTGCAACCCCATCGTCGATGAACACCTCGCCGCGATGAAAGAGGCAGGCGACAAGCTGTTCGAGATGACCGCCGAGGCGATGAGGTCGCAGGCCTACAGCAACGGCCGCACGGTGCTCTGCGAATCGCTCGTGCGCGCTTGCGTCGTGCGCTACCGCGCCGTCGCCGAGGGCGACAAGGCGGCCGACGAGGAGATCGCGGAGCAGAAGCGCAACTCGTTCCACTGGACCGGCGAGCTCGCGGAGCTGCTCGCGACCGACTACGAGAAGAACCGCAAGGACTTCCCGACGCTGCACGAGTTCGGACCGGGGCTCGCCGCGTTCTTCCGCGACCAGGTATCCAAGGTCGAAGCGCTGCTCGCGAAGGCGCCGAAGGTCGTCTCGATGACGCCGGCGAACGGCCAACAGGACGTCGACCCCGCGACGACGGCGCTCGTCGTGACGTTCGATCGCCCAATGAAGGATGGATCGTGGGCCGTGGTCGGCGGCGGCGATAACTACCCCGGAACGAAGGGCAAGCCGCCGTCGTACGACGATTCGCGCAAGGTGCTGACCGTGCCGATCAAGCTCAAGCCGGACTGGTCGTACGAGCTGTGGCTGAACCACGGCAAGTTCGACACGTTCCGCAGCGAGGACGGCACGCCGCTGCAGCCGGTCCACGTGACGTTCAAGACGCGCGCGAAGTAGGTACAAGCAGCTGGTCAGCGACATCCACTGCGACCTGCGCTTCCGGCTCAGCTTGGCCAGAAGGAACTGGCCGAACTGCTCGTGCGCGAGCTGAACGACATCTCCGCGAGCTTCCGCTCGCCGATCGGTGCTTCAGGCACGCCGCGGCGGGCCCTGATCGACAAGGCCCTGCTGCTCCGGCGTCGGCCCCTTCCAGGTGCAGGCCGCGATCAGTGCGTTGCACGCGCGCGCCGCCCGTGCGGCCGACACCTGATGCGTGGATCTACTTCGCCATCGCTTCGACCACTTCGCGCGCCCAGGCAGGCACTGCCTGGCCGTATCTCTCCACGTCGTCGCGCCGCCGGTGAAAGTAACGCGCCATGCCGCCCTGGTAGAGCACGCTGATCCCGATGACGCTCGTGTACCAGGTCCGGTTGATCGAGTCGGCGAGCCGCACCATGTTGCCCAACCCCACGGTGTCGTGCAGGTGCCCTTTGACCGCGTCCGCTGCAGCCGGGAACACCGTGAGGCCGAGCACCCCGTAGAGCACGATGGCGCCGAGCAGCGTCAGCTCCACGCGCACGAGGCGCAGCGGTGCCGCGGCGTCGGCGTTCCGCAGCCGGGTGCTCTGCCTGCGTTCCTCGAACCCGACGCCGAGCAGAACGGCGCCGAGTGCGAGGCCGACGGCGTCAAGGCCCACGACCGCGAACAGCAGGCTCAGCGCGCCGAAGGCGGCGTAGCATGTGCCGTTCCTGACGCCGAGCCGCGCCGCGCGCGCGATGGGCGCGTGCAGTTCCGCGGCGCGCGCGAGCTGGGTGCGATCCTCGCCGGACATCGGCGAGGGCAGGGGCGGCGGCACGGGGAGGCGATCGTCCACGCGTGCACACTATCGGGTCGGGGCACCGCGGTGACGTACGCAACCACAATCGCACGCCCGCAGTGCAGCACAGCGCGTCACCAGTCCGCGCGCAGCGCGAGCCAGAGGGCACCGAGCGACGAAAGCTCGGTGACCGTGATCCAGAGTGCACCGGGCACGACGAACGGCAGCAGCATCATGAGACCTCCGGCGACGAGCTGCGGCGGCCGCGCCTGCTTCTTGCCGAAGAGGAAGAGGGAGAAGCCCACGGTGCTGAACAGGAAACCAGTGACGAGCACAGCGATCGGGATGTCCATTTTGCGCCCTCCGCGAAGACCCTGGCCGGATCGACCAGATCGCGCGGCGACTTGCGGACAATCCCGCGCGACGTCGGAAACCCGCTGCCGGCGCCAGCGCCCATGCACGGTGACCCGCGGTCACCTGCTCGTCCTCGAGTGCATCGAGGAGAACCGGCACCGCATTCCAACCCGCCACTCACCGACCGACTACGGCGAGACGTTCGAACTGCACCCGAGGGAACAGTTCGCGAGCTTCCAACCACCGTCTCCGTTCTTGCCGCGTTCGCCGGGTATCCACGAAGAATGGCTGCGCGGAATCCTGACCGGCGCGCAGCCGATGGCCAGCTTCGACTACGCCGCTCCGTTCACGGGGCGATGCTGCTGGGCAACCTGGCGGTGCGTTACCGGCCAGCGCATCGAGATGGACGCTGCCGCGATGCGCGTCGTGAACGATGAGGCGGCGCAGCGGTTCTCGGCAGCAAGCACGAGCGAGCATTGCCGCCGTGGCCCTTGATCGCAACGAGCGGCGGTCAGAAGGTGCCGATGGTCATCGTGAGCCGGTTCGTGCTCGTGAGGGCTGTGATGCTGCCCTGCACGTCGAGTTCGACGGGCACGATCTGTTGGTGGAAGATCTGCCCGGCCAGCACGACCGTGTTCGCGATCGCGAACTGCAGCTGCACGGTACCGCCGGTCGGCAGCAGCAGGTCGAGAGTGTCGGGGCTCACGAGCAGCGTGCAACCCGCGACGCCCTGCGGCAGGATCGCCGACAGCGGCACCGATGTCGTCGACAGGCCGAGCACGCCGAGCACGAGCGCGTTGCTCGGCATGCCCGTCGCGAGCGAGGTGAACGTCGACCCGGTCCACGGCAGCGAGGTCGCGGTCAGCACGTTGAGTCCGCCGGAGCCGATGCAACCCGCACCCGACGAAGCGGTGCTCGCCGGGCAGGTCGTCGTGAGCTGCGTGAAGAATGCAGAGACCTCGTCGTTGACCATCGTGAAGCTACCACCGGCAACGAGGTCTCCGTTCGGGAGCGTCGTCAGCGCAGAGACCCAACTGTGGTTCTGAAGAGGAGTACTCATCCCTGTGCCAATCCTCGACCAGCTCGCGCCATCCCAGCGCGCGATGCGGTTCGCACTCACGCTCCCAGCCATGGTGAAGTAACCACTTGCCACGAGATCCTGGTTCGGAAGCGTCGCCAGGGCCCACACGCCGTTGCTGTACTGACGGCCATACCCAGGGAGTACGTACCCAGGCTGTATCCCCGAACCCAGCGGCGCCCAGTTCGTGCCATCCCAGCGCGCGATGCAGTCTGCAGGCACGCCACCCGCAGCCCAGAAGAACCCACCCGCGACAAGGTCCCCGTTCGACAAGGTCGTCAAGGCCCACACGGTGGGAACGGTCCCAGCAAAGCCGGTCACTCCCGAACCCAGCGGCGACCAGTTCGTGCCATCCCAGCGCGCGATGTTGTTCGCATTCACGCCGCCAGCCGCGGTGAACTCGCCAGCGGCCACGAGATCCCCGTTCGGCAACGTCGTCAGGGCCCACACTCCGTTCATCGCAGGGCTTGCCCACGAACCCATCGCCGACCAGCTCGTGCCATCCCAGCGCGCAATGTTGTTCGCGCCCGCGACGCCGGCCACCGTGAAGTTGCCACCCGCCACGAGGTCTCCGTTCGGCAGCGTCGTCAGCGCAAAGACACCGTCGTAGCCAGGTTGGCCACCAGCCAGGCCGGAACCGAGCGCCGACCAACTCGTGCCATTCCAGCGTGCGACGAAGCGGGCAAACACGCCCCCCGCCATGAGGAAGTCGCCACCCACCACGAGATCCCCGTTCGGCAGCGTCGTCAGGGCGTACACGTTGGCGTTGACGCCCAAACCGAGCCTCGACCAGCTCGCGCCATTCCAGCGCGCGATGTGGTTGACCCTCCTGCCTCGCGCGTTGGTGAAGTAACCACCTACGACCACGTCTCCGTTCGGCATCGGCGCCACCGCTAGCACGGGGCCGTCCAGACCCGAATAACTCAGCTGCAACCAACTGATGCCATCCCAGCGCGCGATGTAGTTGGCACTCACACCGCCTGCCATGGTGAACTGTCCGCCCGCGACGAGATCCCCATTCGGCAGCAGCGTGACGGATGACACCTCCCACACAACCCCGGTACCCAATGGCAACCAGCTCGCGCCATTCCAACGAAAGATGCCGTTGCAATTCACGCCGGCAATGAAGAAGTCGCCACCGGCGACGAGGTCGCCGCCTGGTAGCACCATGAGGGCCCTCACGCCGCGCCACGGGGCAGTTGTGCTGACGCCGGTACCCAGCGGTGACCAACTGGTGCCATTCCAGCGCGCGATGAGGTTGGCGCCCACGCCTCCCGCAGTGGTGAAATTACCACCCGCTACGACGTCCCCGTTCAGCATCGTCGTCAGCGCGTACACGACGTCGGACGTCCCCGAACCGAGCGCCGACCAGCTCGTGCCATCCCAGCGCGCAATCCTGCTGGCAGCCACTCCCCCCGCAACGGTGAAGTCTCCACCTGCGACGAGGTCTCCATTCGGAAGCGCCGTGAGAGCTCTCACGATATTGTTCACCCCCGAACCGAGTGCGGACCAACTCGCGCCATTCCAGCGCGCCACGAAGTTCGCAGCCGCGCCCCCCGCCATGCCGAACTCTCCGCCGGCCACGAGATCGCCGTTCGGCAGTTTCATCAGGGCGTTCACGCGGTAGTGCGTCCCCGAACCGAGCGGCGACCAGCTCGCGCCATTCCACCGCGCGATGTAGTTGGCACTCACACCGCCTGCCGTGGTGAACAGACCGCCCGCTACCAGATCCCCATTCGGCATCGTCGTCAGCGCGTACACGGCGCCGTTCATGCCAGAGCCCAGTGTCGACCAGTCGCCCGACACGGGCTCGTAGGTCGCGATGTTGTTGGCGGGAACCGTGCCCGCGATCGTGAAGTTGCCACCGAGGACGAGCACTGGCCGCAACGGACCGGAACCATCCGGATCCCACATGGTCGTCGCAGCGACGGGTCCGTTGGTGCCAGGAATGCCCTGGCCCGGCAGCCACTGCGTCGCACACTGGGCGGAGGCGCGCGTCACCGGGACGCCGGCGAGCAACAAGAAGGCGAACGAGAGTTGCGTGGGACGCGAGATCATGGTGCACCTCTGGACAGATCCCCCTCACACGCTGCAAGTCGCAGAGAGTAGAGGAACACCGCGGATCGGACAATCCCCGGCCGACCGGGTGGTCGTTGTCCGACGCGCAGCAGCCTCGTCGGACGCCCCCGTGCCCGAGCACACCGCACCTCAGGTACCCTTCGACCTCGCGCACGCAGAACCGCGCACCGTCCGTTCGCGCGCCTCCACCCGCCGCACGAACGAGCTCCACTCCGCCCGCACGAGGCCGAACAGTACCGACGCTTCCACCGCGCGCACCTGCCGTGCCGCGCGATTCGCCACGGACGATCTGTGCTCCGCGGAGCACCCGCGGTGGCGGCGACCTCACGGTTACCTCCTCGCCTGCCGTCTCGCCCTACGACGACGACATACCCTCGCCCGTCTCGCGGTGCGCCATGACGACGCGGATCGCCTCGTAGCTCACCGCACCCCCGAGCGCCTCGAACACCGGCTTGCACCGCCCGCCCTCGGCCAGACGGAGCTGCTTGTCGGGGGCGGGACGACGTGGAGAGATGTGGCGACTCACACGCTCGCCGCCCACGATGCGCTCAATCGCCGGCACGTTCCTGGCCGATCCTTTGGGCGAACGACCGGAGGACCAGGACGAATGCACGCCACCGCCAACCCGCTGCACAGACCCAGGCCGGCGAGGGCCCAGTGCGTCCTGCACGGACGGTTCTACTTCACCGACGACCAAGGGAAGCTCGAGAGCGGCGTGGGCACGCACGTCCGCTTGACGCCCGAGTACCTCTGGATCACGTCGGACCTCTCGCTCCCCATCGAGACGATCGACGCGATGCAGATCGTCGACGGCAGTGGCCTGCCGCCGCGCCACTTCGTCCGGATCCGCTACGTCAATCCGGTCACGGGCGACCCCGAGACCGTCTGCCTGTCCAAGCTCGATGCGTTCGGCATCGGGCTGCATCGCGTCGCCCCGCTGCGGGAGCTCGTGCGCGCTGTCGAGGCGCTGCAGGCCCGCTCCGGGTCCTCGACGGGTGTCGCGGAGAAGGTCGCACCGCAGGACAAGCAACCGCTCGATCGCTGCGAGGAGTGCGGGGCGGAGCCGGCGTTCTACATCGGCTACGTTTTCCTGGTCAGCGCCGTGCTGCTCTCGTGGCGGTCGGCGGCAAGGCGCCGGGTCCACTGCCGGAAGCACAATGCCGTGCACGGAACCGGCTACTACCTGCTGACGACGCTCACCGGATGGATCGGCATCGGCGTGATCGCCTATCCATTCGTGGTCTTCGCCGCGGCGCGCAACCTCGCGCCGTCGCTCGGCAGGGCAACGTACGTGCTCGGCGTACTGCCGACGCTCGGCCTGGCCGCGCTCGTCGCGAGCTGGCTCCTGTAGCGACGCGCGCGCTCGGATTCGTCGTCACGGCCCCCGAGGATCGCGATCCAGTCGCCGTGACGACTCCGCTGCCGCCTCCGAGGCTCACTTGCGCGCAACCTTGATGTCGATCGTCGGGAAGGGCGGCGGCCCGAGCTTCACTTGGCGGTCGGCGATGGGCTTGTAGCCGTCGGCGGCCTCCACGCGCAGGATGTAGGTGCCGGGCTTCGGCGCAAAGAGCGTCAGGTCGCTGCCGAAACTGGACTCGCCACCGAGAGCGGGTTGCCCGTCGAGCGTGAGTAGCGACACGTCCCACGCATCGAGGGGAACGCGCGTCGTGCCTTCGTACAGCGCAACCTTCACGCCATTGCGCACGACGGCGAAGACCTCGAACTCGTGCTCGTCGGGCGCGACGTCCAGCCTGGTCCACGGCACCTCGAAGGCGTCCGCGAAGCACTGGACGACGATCCGACCGGCGGGCACGAGGAACCGCACTTCGTTGGAGTTCAGGGCCGCGGATGCGCTGTCGAGGCTTCCCAACACTCCCGGCGGGTACTCGGGGTGCCAAGCCAGGCTGAAGCCGTTGCGCGGCTCCTTCGTGTCGCGGTCGAGAACTCGAACGACGATCTCGACCGGCTCGGGTAGCTCGATCCGGAGGTCCTCCATCCCGTCCTTCGAGACGCGAACGACTCGCTGGTGGCAGCTCGGCTCGAAGACGAGGCTGTAGCGCCCGACGGGAGTGTCGCGGAACGTGAAGCGATACTCGCCATCCTTGTCACCGCGCTTCAGCTCCGACTCGTGGAGCCACCGCCTCTCGGTCCACCGGTCGGTGCCTCGCAACGGGTCGAGCGTCACCGACAGGGGCTTCTCCGCCTTCTTCCATCCCGACGGAACCACGAAGGTCCCGCGCAGCGTCACGCGGTCGGGCGCGGCGACCTCGTTCTTCACGACGAGCTCGACCGCGGCTTGCTGCCCAGCCACGACGACCATCGGTGCCCGCGCGAGTACGCGCGGCTCCCGGAACCAATCGCCCAGCTCGAGACGAACCTCGTAGCTGCCGGGCGCGACGTCTTCGAGCTCGCGATCGCCGCGCGCGTTCGCAAGGTCGAGCAGCGGTGAACCGCCGCCGCCGGTCTTGCCGTAGACCCGCAGCGCGAGTTTCTCGGCCGCGGGCACCTTGCCCGTGATCGTGATCTTGGCGGAGCCGCCGCGGACGAGAGGCACCTCACGGAGCCCGCCTTCTGCGAACAGGATCTCCACCGAGCCCCATGCGTACCCGGGAGCACGGACCCAGAGAGTCGTCGTCATCTTGGGATGCACTTCGTCTGGTGAGGGGACGAGCAGCGGCGACTTGCCGGCGTCGACCAAACCCTCGAGCCGTGCGCCGGGACCCGGGTGGAGCTTGTTGTCCTCACCCTTGCACCGGAACACGCCGACCTCGGTGAGTTCCTCCTTCGTCTCCGCGTCGATCACGCGCAGGCGCAGCTCCGGGATGGCGCGGAGGCGCAACGTGAGATCCGCTCCCTCTGCGAGCGAGAGATCATCGGTCTCGAGGATCACCGGGTTGTCCTCGATCCTCGCACCGCGGAGCGAGATGCGATCCGGTCGTTCGCCAGCGTGCTCCGGGCGGAAGAAGGTTGCGGTCCACGTCCCATCGACGATCTCGACCGTCGTGTCCCGCGCGAGCTGCGCGCCCTCTTTCGTGTACCACAGCATCGCGCTGACGCTGCCGCGCACCTTCTCGTGAACGTCCTGCTTGCTGTCGGCGAACGTCGTCTTGCCGCTGACCGTGACGGTGCCGTCCTTGCCGACTTCGACGCTTCCGGGCTTGCGCGTCGGCGCCGGCTCCTGCGCTTGGGCCAGCGCGGCGAGCGTTCCGAGCAGCAGCGTTCCGAGCCACGACTTCGTCATCCGATCCTCGCAGTCCTCCGCGCCTGTCGGCAAGGTAGCGACCGCGCGGAGCCGCGCCAGCCGCAGGCTCGAATCGCCGCGTCGCGCGACCATCCGGCAGCAGCGTCAGCCGGCTCTCAGCACGCGACCCTGCACCGCCGCCGAGCCCAGCTCCTGCAGCACGTAGGCACGAGTTCGAGCCGGCGACTGTAATGTGCGTACCACGCGATGCTCGCCACGACCTGCCTCCTTCTCAGCACAACCTTGCCTCAAGATCCCGCCCCCGGCATCGACCGCGAGCTCGCGCGCGAACGCAAGCAGCTCGTCAGCGACATCCACTACGACCTGCGCTTCCGGCTGCAGCCCGGCCAGAAGGAAGTACAGGGCACCGTGTGGCTGCGCTTCCACCTGCCGAAGGACCGCGACCCCGCGGCCTCGCTCGTGCTCGACTTCGCGGGCAGCGCGCTCACAAACGTGCGCGTGAACAGCAAGGACGCGGTGCTGCGCGCCGTGCACGACCACGTCGTCGTGCCAGCCGAGCTGCTCGTGCGCGAGCTCAACGACATCTCGGCGAGCTTCCGATCGCCGATCGGTGCTTCGGGCACGCCGCTCACCGTCTACCACGATGCGGCCGACGGCCGCGACTACTACTACACGCTCGTCGTGCCGGCCGATGCGCACCGCCTCTATCCGTGCTTCGACCAACCCGACCTGCGCGCGTGCTTCGAGCTCGAGCTCGATCTGCCACCCGAATGGACCGCGGTCGCGAACACCCCTGCCGTGCCAGCGGAGCGCTTCGAGCGCGACAAGAGCGCCACGGGCAAGTTGTGGCACTTCGCGCCCAGCAAGCCCCTGCCGACCTACCTGATGGCGTTCGCCTGCGGTCCGTTCACGACCGTGCAGGCGCCTGCGCCGCCGGTGCCGGGCTTCGACCGGCAGCTGCCGATGCGGCTGTTCCTGCGCGAGTCGCAGCTGCGCCACCTCGATCGCGACCGCGTGTTCGCGATGCACAGCGACGGCCTCGCGTGGCTCGCGGCGACGTTCGGCGTGCCCTACCCGTTCGGCAAGCTCGACCTCGTGCTGCTGCCGGGCTTCCCGTATGGCGGCATGGAGCACGCGGGCGCGATCTTCTATCGCGAACAGGCGCTCGCTTTCGATCACCCGCCGACGGCCGCCGAGCTCGTGCGGCGCAGCACGCTCGTCTACCACGAACTGAGTCACCAGTGGTTCGGCAACCTCGTCACGATGAAGTGGTTCGACGACCTCTGGCTCAAGGAGGGTTTCGCGACCTTCATCGGCTATCAGGCGCTCGAGGCGCTCGAACCCGAGCAGAAGGCATGGCTGCGCTTCCTGCAACGCGTGAAGCCGCGCGCCTACGAAGTCGACGGCACGCCGGGCACGACGCCGGTCTTCCAGGAGCTGCAGAACCTCGCCGACGCGAAGTCGGCCTACGGCGCGATCGTCTACAACAAGGCTCCGGCCGTGCTGCGCGAGCTGCACGACCGGCTCGGTCCCGCGGTGTTCCGCGAAGGGCTGCAGCGCTTCCTGCAGGCACACGCGTTCGACAACGCCGATTGGCGCGACCTCGCGCGGGCGCTCGAGGCAGCCTCGCGCGCTGACCTCGGCCGCTGGTCGGAACGCTGGCTGCTCGCGCCGTCGATGCCGCGCGTGCGCGTCGAGTGGAGAAACGACGACAACGCCCTCGTGCGCACGGCCGCGGTGACGCAGCAGGCCATCGGCGGCGACGGCACGTGGCCGCTCGACCTCGAGCTGCTCGTGTTCGATCTCGCGGGTGGTCGCAAGACCGTGAGGGTCGCGACCGATGCGGCGCGGACCGAGATCGGCGAGTTGGTCGGCCGCGCCACACCGGCGGCGATCCTCGCGAACCCGAAGGATGTCGCGTATGGCCAGTTCGTGCCCGACGCGGCGAGCCGCGCCTGGCTCGCGAAGAACGTCGTCGCGGAAGCCGACCCGCTCGTGCGCGCCGTCGCGACCTCGGCGTTGTTCGAGGCCGTGCGCGAGGCCGAGCTCGACCCCGCCGCGTTCGCCGCGGTCGTGCTGCGCCTGCTCGCGCGCGAACGCGATCCGGACACGCACGGTTGGCTGCTCGACGCACTCGGCACGAGCCTGCTGCGTTACATGGACGCCGCACGCGGGGAGCCGCTGCTCGCCGAGGCGACCTCGCTGCTGCTCGGGCAGCTCGAGCACGAAGCCGGTTCGGGCCGCGAGCTGACGACGTTCCGCTTCCTCGCGCGCGCGAGCATCGACCCACGCGTGCTGGACCTCTGTCGCGCCGTCGTCCGAGAGGGCGCGCTGCCGGCGGGCCTCGTGCCGGGCAAGCAGGACTGCTTCCTCGCGGCGGCCGCGCTGCTCGCCGCGGGACAGGCGAAGGACGAGCTCGAAGTCCTGCAGCGACGCTTCCAGAAGGAAGACGTCGGCAAGGAGCTGTTCCTCGCGCGCGCCGCGATCGGCACTGCCGAGCAGAAGGCCGAACACTGGGCCGCCTACATGCAGCTCGACACGCCGCCCGAACAGTGGACCCAGGACAGCCTGTCGTGGTTCCACTGGCCGCGGCAGGGTGCGCTGACATTGCCCTACCTGCGGCAGGCGCTCGACAAGGTCGATTGGGTGAAACAGAACCGCCGCATCTTCTTCATGCCGGCCTGGCTCGACGCGTTCATCAACGGCCACAGTTCGGCCGAAGCGCTCGCGATCGTCGACGAGTTCCTGCGCACGCAGGAGCTGAGTCCCGACGTGCGGCAGAAGCTGCAGCAGTCGCGCGACGGTCTGTGGCGCGCGGTTAGGATCCGCGCGGCATTCGGCGGGACGTCGCGCTGAGTCGCCGGATCAGCCGCTCGTGGCGCTGCGTGGTGCGAGCCGGCCTTCGAGCCGCGCGACGTCATCGCCGAGGAACGCGAGCGGCAGCCGCTCGCTGAGCTCGCGCAAGGCCTGCACCGAGAAAGCAACGCCGGTCGCTCCGGTCGCGACATCGAGCTCGGCGCGCGCGAGCACGGTGATGCTGCCGCCCGGATCGAGCCGCTCGGCCTTCGCCAACGCGGCAGTGGCACCCGGCATGTCGCCGCGGGCCAGTGCGATGAGCGCCGCCGTCGCGTGCCATGCGCCGTGCTTCGGCCGCCGGCGCAGCACGCTCGCGATGCGCTGCCAGGCCTCGTCGACCTTGCCGTCGCGGCGCAGCACGGCGGCCAGGGTGCCCTCGGCAATCGCATTGCCGGGCAGCGCTGCGAGCAGCGCGCGCGCCGACTCGACGGCGCGCGGTGGATCCATCCTGCTCAGCAGGATCGCTGCCCAGTGCTGTGCCTCGCGGAACCGCGGCCACTGCTGCTGCAGGCGTTGCAGTTCCTCGACGGCGGCCTGCCGTTCCCCGAGCGCAGCGCGCACGAGCAGGGCCTGCAGTCGAAGTTCGGGCTGCCGTTGCTGTCGCGGCCCGAGCCGCTCGAACCGTGCGCGGTAGCCAGGCAGGTCGCGTCGCAGCAGCAGCAATTGCAATTCGCGGTGCGTGCGCCGTACCCGGCGGCCCGCGAGCACGAACAGCAGCACGACGACGAGCGCGAGCAACCACGGCAGCCAGACGAGCCAGCTGTCCTCCGGCATCCACGGCAAGAGCGCGAGTGAGCCGGCGACGGCCGCGAGCATCGCGACGATCCGCAGCGCCTTGCGCCACAGCTGGCGGAACACCGTTCGGCCGTGCAGCTGGAGCGCGTCGCGCAGTTCGCGCACGAACGCGAGGTATGGCAGCCCAGGCACGACGAGCAACACGAGGCCAAGGACCGCCGCCGCGGTCCAGTCGCCGCGCACGCCGAGCACGACCTCCGCCGCGAGCAGGGTGACCCACAGCGACACGCCGATCCGCCGCGCGCGTTTGCACCGCCGCACCAGTGTCGTGTCCACTGCGATGCGCGCGCGTTCGCCCTCCGGCGCCGCGCGGGCGAGATGGAACGCGCGCACGGCCGGGGCTGGATGCGACAGCACGGCGTGGAACCACGGCGTCGGGTCGGTCTGCAGGCCCGCGGCGTGGATCTTGTCGAGCCCCGCGGCCACTTCGGCGAAACCGACGCAGCGCGCCGCGGTCAGATCGGCCCGCAGTTCGTCCGGGTGGCCGACGAGGGTGCGCAACAAGCGCAACGCTCCGAGGAACCACAAGAAGGCGAGGTAGAACGGCACCAGCCCGCTGAGCAGCACCGTCGCGAGGCCGACGAGCACCAGAGCCGCAAGGTGCCGCAGCACCGACCGGTGTCGGACGTGCGCCAGTTCGTGTGCGAGTACGGCGTCGCGCTCCGCGGGCTGCAGTCGATGTACGATGCCGTCGCTGACGACGACGACCGGGGCCAGAAAGCCCGCTGCGAAGGCGTGCACCTCCATCGTGCCGCCAACCGTGGCGGTCTCGAGGACCAACGGCGACCGCAGGCCGAGCCGCGCCGCCAGTTCGGTGATGCGCCCGACCATCGCCGGCTCGCTGACCGGCGGCAGTTGCAGCAAGTGGCGCAGGCTGCGCGGCAGGCGCAAGCTCTGCAACGCGGTGTTGAGCAGACCCCACCAGAGCAGCACGACGACGACCACGTCTGGGCTGCCCGTTGGTTGCAAGACCACGCTTTCCGAGGTCTCGCGGTCCCACTCAGCGTCGACGCCGCGGTGTACGGCGCCCTCGGGCACGATCCCGCGCCCGGTGGCGACCCCATGGAGGATCGAGAAGCCGAGCACCACCGTCGGCAGCGCGGGCACGGCGGTTCCGGCCGCCAATGCCGCCGCCACGAGCAGACAGCGCCATGCGGGCACACGGCCGCGACCGGCGCGCCAGCAGACCGGCGCCAGCACGACGAACGCGAGCGCGAACAGTAGCCCGACGAACCAGACGAACAAGATCACCGCGCCACTCTCTGTTGCCTCGAGCAGGACTGCAAGGTCCGGCTGTATCGGTGGTCGTTGCGTGACACGTACCAGCGGCATGCTGCGCCGCGGCCCATTCCGACCTTCGCTGGGCCGCCCCGACGCGGGATTCCCGGACACAGGATTTCCTTCAATCCTGCAACCGCAGGGCGGCCGCGCGACACAGAGCGTTCTGCGCGGGCGCGCGCTTGCGTGGCTGTCGCCGGTGTCGCGTTCGTCTGGTGGTTCGCTGGTGTGCGTCGCGCCGGGGCGCGCGGCTGAACGGCCGACCCACTCGCCGAGTCAGCGATCGCAACGAGGTGACCAGACTTGCCGAGACTCTCCGAGTTCTACGGGAGCCCATCGATCCGCTAAGCTAGCGGGGACATGAGGGTCACGCGCATCGACTCGGTAGAAGTCGCAGGGCCTCACTCGTTGACGCTCGAGTTCAACGACGGTCTTCGAAAGACCGTCGATGTCCTGCCGCTGCTTCACGGGCCAGTCTTCGAGCCGTTGGTGGATCCTGAGTATTTCCGACGGGTTCTTCTCGATCCCGTGGCCGGAACGGTCGTCTGGCCCGATGGAGCCGACTTCGCTCCTGAAGCCCTGCGTGACCTGCCTGCCGAGGACACACCGGCACGAGGATCGGCTAACGGGCCCCGGCCTCGGACGGCGCCAGACCGCCGCCACTGAGCGGCACAAACCGCTGGGCCTGCACGGCGACCATGCAATCCAAAGCCACGACCGTTGCCGAGTATCTCGACTCGCTCCCACCCGACCGCCGCATCGCCATCGCAGCCGTGCGCAAGGCGATCGTCGACAACCTCGATCCGGACTACGCCGAGGGAATGCACTACGGAATGATCAGCTACTGCGTCCCGCATCGCCTCTTCCCTCCGGGCTACCATTGCAATCCGAAGCAACCGCTGCCCTTCGCGGCGCTCGCGTCGCAGAAGAACCACATGTCGCTGCACCTGATGGGCGTCTACACCGGGGGCCAGGAAGCAGATTGGTTCCGCGAAGCGTGGGAAAAGAGCGGCAAGAAGCTCGACATCGGCAAGTGCTGCGTGCGCTTCCGTTCGCTCGACGAAGTCCCGCTCGACGTCGTCGGCGAAGCGATCCGCCGCATGCCCGCGAAGCGATGGGTCGGCGTTTACATGGAAGCACTCGCGTCGATGCAGCGGCGGAAGGCCGGCGGGCCGGCGAAGCAGACGACCGAGCGCCGCGCGAAGATCGCTTCGAAGACGCCTGCCGCGGAGTCCGCTCGCAAGGCCAAAGCAAGGCCGGGCGCAAAGAAGGCCAAAGCCGACACGCGAACGTAGGATGCGGCGATGAAGCTCCTCTTCGGCTCCGACCCAGCCAAGCTGGTCGCCGCCGACCACCTGCTCGTTCTCGCGAAGAAATCGTGTTTTGGCCCGCGGGCACGCGGTGCGGGCGCCTTCGAGAAACTGCTCGACAAGCCGCTGTCCGCTCTCGTGATGGAGCTCGGGCGCGAGGCGGATCCGGGTCTGCTCGGCGGTCTCGCGACATCGCTGCAAGGTTCCGACAAGAGGCTCACGGTCGGCGCGCTGGCGGACACGACGTCGCGGCATGCCACTCCGGCGCGCGCCGAGGCGATCCGCAAGGTGGTCGCCGCGGCGGGCCTGTCCGCGTCGGGCTCCCATGCGGTGCTGCTGGTGCTCGACGAGGCCGCGCACGTGTTGCCCGCCGTGAACGCGATCGGCCGCGCGCTGCCGACGTTCACGCACAAGAGCCAGCCGAAGACCGGCGGCAAGCTCGCGATCGTGTGCGCCGCGAGCAACGGCACGATCCTCGACGTCGACCCCGCGACACGCGACATCGTCGAGCATGCGCGCACCGCAGCGCACCTCGTCGACACGCCGCCGACCGAGCTCGATCCCGCCGCGTTCAGCGCAGCCGCGAAGAAGCTGCTGAAGCCGCTGCCACGCGTCACCGTGCGCGAGCTCACAGGCGACGCGCTGCTGCAGAAAGGGCTCGCCGGCATCCACGCGGTCGGCCGGTGCGCGCGTTCCGCACCACGCCTGCTCGTCGCGACGATCGCCGGCCGCGGCAACGGACACGTGGCGCTCGTCGGCAAGGGCGTGACCTACGACACGGGCGGCTTGCACCTGAAGGCCCGCGGCAGCATGGAGACGATGAAGAACGACATGGGTGGCGCGGCGGCCATGCTCGGCGCGTTCGCGGTGCTGGCGCGCCAGAAAGTGCCGGGTCGGCTCTCGCTGCTGCTCTGTCTCGCGGAGAACGCGATCGGCCCGCAGGCCTACAAGCCCGACGACGTGCTGACGCTGCATTCGGGCAAGACGGTCGAGATCAACAACACCGACGCCGAAGGCCGGCTGCTGCTCGCGGACGGATGCAGCTACGCGGCGCGCGTGCTCGGCGCCGACATCGTGCTCGACGCGGCGACGCTGACCGGCGCCCAGGGGGTCGCGACCGGCGACTTGCACGCGGCCGTCGTCAGCAACGACGAAGCTGTCGAAGCGGCCCTGCTCGCCGCGGGCCGTGCCACGGGTGATCTGTGCTGGCCGCTGCCGTTCGCGCCGGAGTTCTACCGGTCCGAGTTCCACAGCCCGATCGCCGACATGCGCAACTCGGTCAAGAACCGCAACAACGCGCAGGCGAGTTGCGCCGGCGAGTTCGTGCACTGGCACCTGGACGGCACGAAAGCGCGCTGGGGCCACGTCGACCTCGCGTTCCCGGCCTTCCGCGGCGACCGCGGCACGGGTTTCGGCGTCGCGCTGTTCGTCGAAGCCGTGCGTGCCCTCGCGGGCCGTTCACATTCGTGAGGCAGCACCGGGTATCCTGTGCGCCTGGAGGAAAGCATGCTCGCCCACGCCTTGTCGGTCGTGTCGATGATCGCAGTGCTCTCGGCCGCGCTCGCGGCCCAAGAGAACGAACAGCAGAAAGCCGAGGCCGAGTTCCAGAAGGCCGAGAAGGCCGTCGCCGACGCGAAATACGCGTCCGCGCGCGCGCTCTACGCGCAGGTCGCGCGGCGATACCCGAACACGGCGTGGGGCAAACTCGCGGGCAAACGCACGGAACCGACGGCCTACCTCGGCTGGGGTCAACTGCAGCGCAACGGCGCATCGAACAACCGCGTCGACGTCGTCGTCATGGGCGACGGTTACGGGCTCGACGACCAGAACGAGTTCGACGACGTGGCCAAGTCCGTCGTCGACGTGTTCCGCACGCACAAGATGCTCGGCGAGTACTTCGGGTATCACAACTTCCTCCGCATCAACCTGACGAGCAAGGACCAGGGCGTGTCGGGTTATGGCCGCACGAAGGAGACGGCGTTGGGCGGACACATCGCGGGACAGATCCAGGGCCAGGTCGGCATCGACCACGACAAGGCTGTGTTGTGGTTGAACCACCTGCCCGAGCAGGACGGCTACGCGATCGCGATCGTCAAGGCCGGCTCGAGCGGCACCGGCGGCGGCGGCATCGCTGCGATCGGCGGCCGCGCCGACGACACGCTCGTGCACGAATGGGGCCACGCGTTCGGCGGCCTCAGCGACGAGTACAGCTCGTTCACGGGCCACCGCGGTTCGCCGCGCAACACCGTGAACGTCAGTGCGAGCGAAGACGAGAAGCAGGCGCCGTGGAAGCACTTTATCGACGCCGGCGTGCCGGGCGTCGGCACGTATCGCGGCGCCGACGGCCGGATCAAGGGCGCGTGGAAGCCGACCTCGGGCGGCTGCACGATGGAGAACGGCGTGCAGTTCTGCCCCGTGTGCCGCGAGGCCATGCTGCTGCAGATCTACCGGCGCGTCGATCCGATCGACGCGCACGAACCGGCCACCGTGCGCAACAAACAGAACCCGATCCGCGTGAGCGACACGATGGCGTTCGAGGTGACGGTGATGCAGCCGAAGACCCACGCGCTCGACGTGCTGTGGTATGTGCTGCCCGCGGCACAGGCCATCGCGCCGACCGACGACGCGCGGCTGCCGGATCGCACGCAGCGCGGCAAGCTGAAGCCGATCGCGCAGAAGGGCGACCCCACGCCGGCGGCCGGCGGCAAACACCGGTTCAAGCCCGCCACGCGCAGTCTCGAGCCCGGCCTCTACCAGGTCGTCTGCCGCGTGCGCGACGACGCCAAGCCGTCGGGGCAGCAGTGGCCGTGGGTCATCAAGGACGATGGCGAGCTGCTGCAGAGCGAACGCGTCTGGTGGTTCGAGGTCCCGCCGAAGTAGTCGCGCTCGCCGTCAGCCACCGATCAGCCAGAAGAGGGCCGGGGTCGCCGAGGTGAGGAACGGGAACGCACCGAGCGGGTCGAGCACGCCGATCTGCTGGATCAGCGCGAGACCGATCACCGCGTCTGTCACGTCGCCCAGCCGCCGCCGACCACGGCGTGGCGGCGATGAGCTGGGCGCAGTTCGCGCTGCCTGGCCCCGCATCTCCCGAGACGTTCCCCCGGTGCGGCTAGTAGGTGCGCTCGCCGACGAGGAAGCGGCCGTAGTTGCCGGGCTGCAGGAAGAAGCCGTTCGGAGCCGTGAGGTCGAAGTCGTAGCCCTGCTCCCAGAGCACC
>Ga0075428_100000240_pt1 | contig 53452 bp, 50 predicted proteins | sample RhiMetdeltSRZDD2_FD_75291 | JGI IMG/M metagenome (GOLD analysis project Ga0075428, IMG submission 75291) | Populus rhizosphere microbial communities from Tennessee, USA - Rhizosphere MetaG P. deltoides SRZDD2 | ecosystem: Host-associated > Plants > Roots > Rhizosphere > Soil | place: USA... | reverse complement strand
GGCAACTGCGTCGTCGTGTCCGACTCGGTCTTGGTCTTCAGACCACCGAGCACGGCCGTCTGGCTGCTGCGCAGCAGCACGGTCGTGGCGATCGTGCTCGAGGCAACTCGCGGCAAGGCGATGGTGCCGCTGCCCGCTTCGGTGCCCGTGCCGATCGTGAACACGTCGAAACCCGCCGGCGCCAACGAGGTGTTGCCGGTGCCCGAGAGCGCCGTGCGCTGCGGGATGACCTCCATGATGACCTTGTCGGTGCCGGGCACGATGTGAGGCGTGGCCAGCAGCTGGAAGCCGATGCTGACCGGCGATTCGTCGCCTTCCTCGAGCGCCAGCGAGAGCCCACCGGCCTGGCCCTGTTCGACGCGGGCCTGCGCATAACGCACGGCTTCACCGACGAAGATCGTCGCCGGCAGGTTGTCGAGCGTCGTGATGTTCGGGGCTTGCACGATCTCAGAACGCGAATCCTTCTTCAGCAGCTTCAGCGTGGCCGTGACTTGCTGGAAGTTGAGCGCACCGAACACGACGTTCGGGATCGTCACCGCAGCACCACCGTTCAAGAGCGGGTCCGTGAACGGGCCAGTACCGCTGTCGTTCGCGATGATCTTGTCGTCCCAGCCACCCTGGCCGAGATTGAACGGGAGTCGCGTCGGGATCTGGCCGAGGCTCATGCTCGCCGACCAGCCCGTGCCACCTGGCGAGATACCGATGTCGAGCACGTCTTCGTTGCTCGTCGTCACGAAGCGGACGTCGAGGTGCACCTGCGCCGGTTCGGTGTCGATCAACTCGACCATGCGGCGAATGCTCTCGACGACCGGCTTCGTGTCCTTGACCACGATCACGTTGCTCTCCTGGACATACTCGAGGCTGCCGACATCCGGCGTGATCATGCGCTTGAGTGTGTCGTAGAGCGTGAAATCGATCTTGCCCTGCGGAAGCGGTGTCTTGGTGCGCTTGTTGTCGACGTACTCCGAAGTGATGTACGGGGTGTAGTAGGACTGCGGGCGCACGAAGCGCAGCTGGATCGATGTGGTCTCGAGATCCTGCTGGATGTTCGCGGCCGGAACGACGCGCAGGATGCCACGGTCCTCCTGCACGACGACGAAGCCGAGCGTCTTGACGGCGGCGTCGAGCGCGTCTCGCCAAGGGATGTTCTTCAATCGCACCGTGATCAGGCCCTTCACCTCGGGGGCGACGACGATGTTGGCACCCGAGATCTTGGCGATGGTGTCGATGACCTTCTGGATGTCCGTGTTCTCGAAGGCGAAGTAGACACGCGGTGGCTTCTCGACCTTGAGCACGCCACCCTCCTGCTCGCTGACCACGCAGCCAGCCTGCTCGGCGACGAGGTTCAACGCCTGGCGCCAGTGAACGTCCTGCATGTCGATCGTGACCGCGGCCTCGATGCCCGGATCCATGATGATGTTGACGTTGGCCTTGCGCCGGATGCTGAGCACCACGTCGCGCAGGTCGCGGTCCTTGAGCTTCAGGGTCAGGCGACTCGCACGATCGCCTTCGGCATCGGTGCGGATGTCATCCTTGCCCTGCGCGTCCTGGCCCTGGCCTTGCTTTGCCGGGGCGGCCGGAGCTTCCTTCGGCGGCTCCTGCTGGGCGGGAGCCATCGCGAGCAACACGCACCACGAGAGTGCGCACAAAACCCCATTCCTGACTGCCTGCATCTTCGATCCTTCTCCCTTGCGGGGATTTCGGGTGATTCGCCTGTCGGACCCGCCTCTCTCCAAAGGCAGGTCCCAATGCCATTCTCTTCATCGAACCGGCGACGCGAGCGGCTTGAGCATTCCGCAGGGAATGTGGCCGCGGCGCCGCCTCACATCGTGCGCACGAGCGTGAGCCCGCGGAACACGAACCAGATCTGGTCTTCCTCGACGAGCTTCACGAGCAGTTCGTCGGAGATGTAGTCGCCTTCCTCGTAGACTTCGCCGTTGAGCAGCACGCCAGACTTCCCGTCGTGGTTCACGACCACGCCTTGGATCTTCAAGTCCATGCCCTTGAAGTCGAGTGCGGTGCTGGCCTTGGCGTGCAACGACTTGGCTTTCACCACGAACTCGTGACGCGGATCTGTCGGCGGCACGTTGAGTCTGCTGGCCACTGTCTCGAAGCGGTTCTTCGCGACCTCGAGTTGTCCACTGCGGCAGTCCGCGTCCATGTCGGCGACGAGTTGTCCGAGCTCCCGGAGCGGCATGGCCCCGTCGGAGCGGCCGGGTTCGACGTTCGCCATCGCGATCTGCGTGCGCAGGTCGGCAAACGGCGTGACGACTTCCCTCGCCCAACGCAGCCGGTACGGTGCGTAGGTGACGCGATCCTGATCCGTCGAGATGTTGGACTCGATCCTCTCGATGCCTTCCTTGATGCCCTTCTCGAGCGCGTATTGCTCGAACAGCGTGATGTCCGTGCGCTTCATGCGCTGGTGCATCTCCCTGAGACGCGAGAGCTCGCCGATGTAGCGCTCGAGCAGAGCACGCTGCTCGGTCGGCGTCGGGCCATCGGTGTGCTGGTCCGCGCGTTCACGCGGATCGACGAAGATGTCGCGGCGACCCTGCTGCCCGGGCCACTCCCACTTGTCGATCCGGATCGCCTCCAAGCGCTTCACGATCTCGTCGCGAAGGGCCTCTCGTTGGACTGCATAGTCCGGGATCTCGACTTCCTTGCCCGTTGCCTGCGCGTTGTACTCGAACGTCTGCAGCGTGAGTCTCACGCTGTGCACGGTGTCGCCACTGCGCGCGTTCTCGTCCTTGCGGACACTGTCGCCACTCGTGATCTGGTAGTCCGTGATGCTGACGAAGCGCTCGTAGTTCTCGATCAGGTTGATGAACTTCAAGAACTGCCACAGCGTGGCGGAGATCTCACACGTGTACTCGATAGGAATGAACCGACTCGTCGCAGCGCCGGGCGGCGTGGGCTTCTGGGTCAGGCTCTTGGAACTGATCTCCGACTGCCGCTCGAACTGGTTCAATTGGCGCAGGAAGTTGGTCAGCTCCTTCGTGTCGGGAAGGATCTTCACGTACTCCTGCAGGTTCTCGCGCAGGATGATGACCTCCTTCTCGATGCTCGGGATCTTCTCGATCTTCGCCTCGGCGATTGCGATCAATTCCTTCTTCTGCGTGATCTGTGCCTCGACTTCCTCGATGAGACCCTCGGCGTAATACACGCCCGCGACTGCCAGCGCGCAGATGGCGAAAGCACCGCTGCCGATGGCGATCAACTGCTTCCTGGTGTTCCAGCTAGCCATGGTCCTTCACCTCACTTGTTGGCAGGGGTCTTCGGGGGAGCCGCGGGCGCTGCCGGCGTCTTGGGCTTCGCCGGTTCGCTGGTTCGCGGGGCGAACTGCAGCGTCAGCGGGAAGCTCATGGACAGCGGCGGTACGCGGTCCAGCGTCTGCACGGTCTTGTAGCTAGGATCCGACTTGAAGCTCAGCTCCTTCCAGAACGGCGCTGCTTCGAGATCGTCGTGGAAGTTGGCGAGGCGTGCCTTGTCTTCGTCCTGCACCATGGCCGGCATCGAGACCGTCGGTCCCTTCTTGAGGTCGCCCTTGACCGCGAGCCCGCCGAACCACGCGAGGTGGCGCTCGGTGTCGCCGTTGTTGTTCGTGACGTCGATCAGCTCGTCGAGGAACTTCGACCACAACCGGCGCGACTTGCCGATGTCCTGGATGGTCTGCACGCGCGTTGCATAGTCCTTCCGGTTGCTCTCGAGCTTGTCGTGGTAGGCGACCCTCTTGTTCCGCTCCTCGAGCTTCGCCTCGACATCGAGCAGAGCCTGCTCGGCGTTGCCGAGGTCGCCGAAGTACACGATGCCGAACCAGCCGATCGCGCCGCTCACGGCGAGGGCTGCCGCGAACGCAGCAGCCAGGACCTTCGTGGGGATGCTGCTCCCGCGCCGGAGATCAACAGGTAGCAGATTGATACGAATCACGTGAGTTTCTCCTCAGGATGCTGCGGCAAGGCCCAACGCCACGGCGAGCTGCGGCGCGAGCTGGTTGAGTGCTTCCACGTCGACGTTGTCGGCGCGGACCTTCAGTCCCTCGATGGGGTTCCAGGTCTTGGTGCGTTTCTCGAAGATCTTCTCGAAGCTCTCCTCGAGGAACGGCAAGAGGGCAGTCCCACCCGTGAGCCACACCTCCTGCACCTCGCCATCGAACTGGTTCTCGAAGAAGTCGAACGACAGATTGATCTCGTTGCCGAGGTCCTCGAGCACCTGGCTGACTGCTTCCTGCACCACGGCGACCTGGTCGCCCGGCGCGCGCTTGATCGCCTCGGCCTGGCTCGGCTCGAGACCGAGCCGCCGCGCGATCGCGTTGGTCAGGTCCTGGCCACCCATGGGCACTTCACGCGCGAAGAAGCTGACGTTGTCGCGCAGGATGTTGATGCTGGCCTTCGCCGCGCCGAGGTCGATCAGCGCCACGGTGCGGCCTGGCTCCTGGATGCCAGGATTGAGGAGGTCGCCGAGCTCCCAGGCATTGCCGAGGGCGAAGCCGTCGACGCCGACCGCCACTGGCTGCAAGCCCAGCTCGACCAACATGCGGCTGTGATCGGCAACCACGCTCTTCTTCGCCGCCACGAGCAGGACCTTCATCTCGGGCTTGCCGCTCTGGTCGGGCAGGACCGCGAGCTTCTGCGCATCGAGCTCGACGTCGTTGACGTCGAACGGAATGTACTTCTCTGCCTCGAGCCGCACCGCTGACAACAGCTTGTCGTCGCTCATCTCGGGCATGCCGATGTAGCGGAAGATGACGTTCTTGCCGCTGACCGCGGTGGCCACGCGCTTGCTGCGGAACTTGGCCGAGCGCATGAGCCCCGCGATGGCCTCCTGACGCACCCCGTCGCCCTCCACGTCGACCTGGGCATAACCCGTGATCACGTGGTCGTACTTGTCACGAGTCAGCTCGACAGCCTTGATGCAACTGCTACCAATGTCGAGACCGACGATGCTCTTGCGCTGCTTCAGCATACTGTGGCGCTCCTATCGGGGGATGCCCGCGTCCGTCCCCCCTATCGGTCGCGACCCGTGCCTGAATTGAGGCACCGCCGACATCCGTGCAAAGCAGCGCACAGAGTCCCTGCCGGAGGCGCCGCGGAATCCCCCTACGGCAGGCTCATTCTTCGCCGAAGTTGGCCGCGACGAGCTCGGAAAGCGCTCGCAGCAGCGGCCCCGCATCGGGACCTTCGGCGACCAGTTCCAGTTCGGACCCCTTCTCGGCGGCCAGCATCATCATCCCCATGATGGACTTGCCATCGACGCGCTCTTCGCTGTCGGTCCTTCGCACCTGGAGTCGCGCCGCGTAGGAGTTGGCCGTCTGGACGAACAAGTGCGCAGGCCGCGCATGCAACCCATGTCGGTTGGTCAGTGTGACGCGCAGGGCGCTCGGTTCCGGCTCGCTCACGGTCACCCCTTCTGTGCCATCTCTCGCAGGAGTTCGCGCATGGCGGCCACGTCCGGCGCAGCCATCAGAAACCGTCGGAAGTCCGCACTGCGAGCCAGGCCGGCAATCCACCGCAGGCACTGCAGGTGCAACTCGGGGTCACCTGCCGGCGATACGAGCAGGAAGAGAACGTGCACTGGCCGCCCATCGATCGCCTGCCACTCGAGACCCTTCTTCGAGCGGGCGAGGACCATCGTCACACGAGGGAGGTCGTCGCCCTTCACGTGGGGCACGGCCACGCCGTTGCCGAGCCCCGTGCTTCCGATCGTCTCGCGTTCCTGGAGCCGCTTGCACAGCATCTTCGCGGTCTTCTCGTCGAACGAACCGGCCGTCCGGGCAGCGGCCACGAGCTCCTTGAGCGCGCTGTCCTTGTTCTTTGCCGCGATTTCAGCAACGAGCACGGCGGAGTCCACCAGCGATCCGATCATCACGGCAGTGTCGGGAAAGCCACGCCCACGTGCAACGCCGGACCGCTCAAGCCGCCTTTCGGGCAGGTTCGCTCAGGAACGTAAGGTCCTGCGCACGACGTCGTCGTAGGTCTCTTCGTCGCCTTCGCTGCCCTTGCCGCCACGAGTCCTGCCGCCCCCTCGGACGGTCTTGCCGTCGGGCACCTTGTGGTCCTTGCGCCTCTCCTTGAGCTTGCGCAGCTGCGACTCCATCTTCTCGGCGACGAGGTCGATCGTCGCCGCGAACGACGCGCCGCGGTCCTTCGCTACCAGCACGGTCCCACGGCGCAGGTGTGCAATGAGTTCGATCTCGGGGTTCTTGTGGGCGTGGTCGGCAACGACCTCGATGCGGACCAGGCGATCTCCGAGGCGCGTGAGGCGCGCCAGTTTCTTGGCCGCGTGCGCCTGCATGCGCTCCGTGATGTGGTCGTGACGCCCCTTGAATTCGATCGTGACCGCAGACTCTGCCATCGATTCACCTACGTTGGTCGGACATGTCGGAGATGCTGGTTATCGTCCGTGAGAAGAACAGCCGGCTCGACCACATGCAAGCGAAGGAATCCCTCGGAGCGCCGAACGCGCCTACCGCCGTTGCCAGCGAGCGGCACTAGAAGCCCCAGAACTTCACTTCGGGCTCGAGATCGATCCCCTGGCGTTGCTTCACACGGCGCTTCACTTCGGTCATCAAGGCGATGAAATCGGCTGCGGAGCCACCGCCGTTGTTCACGAAGTAGTTCGCGTGGACGCCGCTGACCTCCACCGCGCCGACCCGCAAGGTCTTGCAACCCGATGCCTCGATCAAGCGGCCCGCGGCATCGCCGGGTGGGTTGCGGAACACACAACCCACGCTGCGCTGCGTGATCGGTTGCGTCGCGTTGCGTTTCTTCAAGGCTGCCGTGAATCGCTCGAAGATGGCCTTCGGATCGTCGCGATGCAGCTCGAACGTGGCGCGCAGGACGATCGCGTCGCCGAGCTGGCCGTCGCGGTAGACCGGTCGAAGATCCTGCTTGCTGCGCTCGGAGAGCGATCCGTCGGGTTCGACGACGGTCAGCGACACGAGATGCTCGAAGGTCTCCCCGTCCCGTGTGCCGGCGTTCATCGCCACGGCACCCCCCACCTGCGCGGGGATTCCTGTCAGCTTCTCGAGTCCGGCGAGTCCCACTTCTTTGGTGGCCCGCAACAGGCTCGGCAGCGTCACCCCGGCCCCCGCCGTGATGCGCACACCGTCGCACACGATGCGGTTCAGGTTCGTGAGTTGCATCACGGCGCAACGCACGCCTTCGTCGGCCACCACGATGTTGCTGCCGCCGCCGAGCACACGCAGCGGCACGTCGAGCTCGCGGCAAGCGCGCACACAGAGCGCGACGTCCTCGTCGGCGTATGGCTCGACGAACCAATCGGCCGGCCCGCCGATGCGAAGGTGCATGAGCGGCGCGAGTTCGACCCGTTCTCGCACGGAACCGCGCATGGGGCGCAGGGCAAGCCGCAGGTCAGAGCTGCGCAACGATGCCTCCCACGGCTCGATCGACGTCGCCGGCTCCGAGCACCAGCACGACGTCGTCCGGTCGCCGCACGCGCAGGACCACCCCCGGCAGGTCCGCAACGGGGCCACCCGCCGTGCAGTCGCCGCCGAGACGCGCAACGGCCGCGCCCAGGTCCCCGGCCGAAACCGAGGACCGCATCTTTGCGCTCTCGCGCGCTCCGTAGATGTCGGCGATCACGGTGGCATCCGCGGTCGCCAGCACTTCGGCAAACTGCGGCAAGAGGCACAGCGTGCGCTGGAACTGGTGTGGCTGGAACACGGCGAGCAGGCGGGAACCCGGAAAGCGCTTCCTCGCCGCGAGCAGGACGGCGCGGATCTCGGCCGGGTGATGCGCGTAGTCGTTGACGAGCCATCCACCGCGCGGTCCGCGGTGGATCTCGAAGCGGCGCCGCACGCCGGCAAAACTGGCAATGCCCTGGCAGGCTCCGTCGACATCCGCTCCCGCCACGTGCGCGAGCCCGAGCGCGAACAGCGCGTTCTGCATGTTGTGGCGTCCGGACAAGGACAGCTGCACGCGCGCCAGGCGCTGGCCGAGCAACACGGGTGTGAACGCGAACCGGCCGAGATCGTCGCGCACGTCGACGGCGCGGATGTCGGCCCAGAGGCCCGACCCGACCGTCAGGATGCGCACGTCGTTGCGCAGGCTGCTGAGCACGGCGTGCTGTACGCTCTCTTCGACGAGCGCCGTGCCACCGGGTCGCACGCGAGCCAGGTAGCCGGCGAAAGCCTCGACGAGCTCGTCGTTCGACGGATAGCAGTCGAAGTGATCGTGGTCGACGTTCAGGATCGCGGCGCCGAACGGGCGCAGATTGTGGAAGCTGCGGTTGAACTCGCAGGCCTCGACGACGAACTCCGCACCGGTGCCGCCGTGTCCGTTGCCGCCGAGCTCCGGCACTTCGCCGCCGATCAGGTGGGAAGGGTCGAGGCCGGCGCCGCGCAGAGCCGCCACGGTGAGACCCGTCGTGGTCGTCTTGCCGTGCGTGCCGCCGATGGCCAGCGTGCGACGGCCTTCGCTGAGCCGCCCCACGGCCTCGGCGTAGAGCAGACACGTGAAGCCGCGGCGCATGCACTCTTGCACTTCCGCGTCCGCGACCGGGACCGCGGCACTGCGGATCACGTAACCGTCCTCGCCCGTGATGCGCTCGGGGTGGCACCCGACCCAGACTCCGCTGCCCTCCTCGAGGAGCCCGTCGAGGATCGTGCCGTCGCTCGAATCGCTGCCCGAGACGATGCCACCGCACCCGGCGAGCAGGCGCGCCAGCCCGCTCATGCCGGCACCACCGACGCCGACGAAGTGGAAGCGGCGGCTCGCGAAGCTCGTGCCGGCGATGCCGGCGGCCTCGTCGCCGGACTCCATCACGCCCTTCGCCACTTCGTCGATCACGGGGTGGTCTCGTCAGTTGCCGCCGGCGTGGATCCGGCGAGGAGAGGCCTCGTGGCGGCCTCGGCGGAGCCCAGCCCCATGTCGCGCAGGATCGCGCCGGCGGGGTCGAGGGCGTGCAACCGGCGTGCCGCGCGCCCCATGGCTTCGAGCCGCGAACGGTCGGCGAGCAGGCTGCCGAGCAGCCGCGCAAGGCTGTCCGCGGTGAGCACGCTTTCCTCGACGATGGTCGCCGCGCCGACCCGGGCCAGCACCTCCGCGTTGCGCAGTTGCTGCCGATCGCGGTGGTGCGGATAGGGCACGATCACGGCCGCGCGTCCGGCCGCCGTCAATTCGGCGACAGTGGTGCCGCCGCCGCGACAGACGACGAGGTCCGCAGCGCCGAACATGCGGTCGATGTCGAGCGCGACCGGACGGACCTGGGCGACCACGCGCCCGTCACCCGCCGCATAGACGCGACGCACGGCCTCGTCGCGGCCGAGCCCCGCGAGGTGCAGCACCTGCAGGTCCCCCCAGAAGCGCAACAGCGCTGGCGGCACGATCTCGTTCAACACGCGCGCCCCCTGGCTGCCGCCCGTGACGAGCACGACCGGAACGCCCTGCAGAAGGCCGAGCGCTTCGCGCGCCCTCTGGCGGTCGATGCGCTGGAACTCGGGTCGCAGCGGCGTGCCCGTGAACAACGCGCGGTTCCCGGAAGACCCAGCCAGTGGCAGACCGTGGTAGATGCGCCGCGCGAACGGCAGCAGGAACCGGTTCACGCGACCCGTCACGGCGTTCTGCTCGAGCAGGAACAACGGCAGCCCCAGGCTCCTGGCCGCGACACCGACCGGAAGCGAAGCGCGGCCGCCGGTGCTCACGACGCAATCGACGGCTTGTTCACGCAGGAGCCGGCGCGAAGTCACCGTGGCGCTCGCGAGCCACCACGGCAGACCCATGCGACGGTGCACGGAGGGCAGGTTGACCTCCGTAACGTCGGGCAGCTCGCGCCTCAGGATCTCGCGTTCGACCTCGCGGCCCTCGGTGAACAACACGGGCTCGTGCCCACAGGCGCGCAACGCGCGCGCCAGCACCAGGGCCGGCATCAAATGCCCCCCGGTGCCGCCGCTCACCAGACACACACGCTGCACCATGACGCGTCACTTCTTCGGCAGCTTGATCTTCTGACCCTGCTTGAGTGCGAGCGGGTCGACCGTCGGATTGAGCTCGAGCAGTTCGTGGACACGCTTCCTCGAGCCCAGGGCGTTGGCCGCGATGCGTTCGAAGGTGTCGCCCTTCACGACCGTGTAGTCGCCCGGTGTCGCCGAGGCCTCCTTTGCCTTCGGCGGCGTCGAAGCTGGCTCTGCGGGCCGCTTCTTGCCCGCGTTCCACTGCGCGATCTCGGCAGCGGTCGGCAGCAGCAGCGCCTGCCCGAGCTTGAGCTTCGTCGGGTCGACGCCGGCATTCAGCCGCGCGATCTCGGTGCGCAGCGCCGCGTTGCCGAGCACGTCCTTGGCGATGCCTTCGAACGTGTCCTTGTCGCGAACCTTGTGCGTCGGGCGCGGCGCGGTGGCCGATTTCGGCGGATCGGTCGCGCGTGCGTCGGCCTCGCGCGGCTCACCGCTGTTCTTCGCGGGACTCGAGGGACCACCGGTCGTGCCGCCGGACTTGTTGGAGTCGGCAGACTTGGCTTCGCCGGACTTCTTGGGATCACCGGCATTCCTTGGGTCAGAAGGTGGTGCCTGCGAAGTCCGCTCGGCGCTGCGCAACAGGGCCGTGAGGTCCGGCATCGACGAGACGTCGCGCGACGCGACCTGGTTCTCGGTCGTGGCCGAAGGGGCCTTGATCGCCGTGGCCGAAGGCTTGTTGATCTGAGGCGGAAGATCGCCGCCACCCCAGATGGTGACGCCGAGGATCAAGAAGATCACGAGACACAGCACGTAGAGGCCGTACTTTTCGAGTTGGCCCATCACACCCTCCCAGGTTCAAGAGATCGGAATTGTCGGAACTGACTTCAGCAGAACTGACTTCAAGATGGCGCTGATTCGCTGGCTGTCGAGAACGACCCGGCGCGATCGGTCCTGACGGCATTGCCGATCAGGCCGACGGCGGCGAGACAGAACATCAAACTCGTTCCGCCCGTGCTGACGAACGGCAGGTCTATGCCCTTGGCAGGAGCCCACCCGCTGACCACGAGCAGGTTCACCGCCGCTTGCATGCAGACCATCAGAGCGTAACCGCAGACCACGTAGCGGAGAAACGGATCACGAACTTTGCAGACGAGGCGGTAGCAAATGTAACCGAACGCCGTGAAGGCGCCGAGCACGAAGACGGAACCGGCGAACCCGAACTCTTCGGCGATGATCGCGAAGACGAAGTCGTTGTGGGACTCCGGCACGTAACCCATCTTCATCCAGCCCTGCCCGAGACCGCGCCCGAGCACGCCGCCAGAGCCGACCGCGATGAGGCCGAGCCCCACCTGCGAATCGGGCCGCGTCGTCATGACTCCGGCGATCCGGTCATGCACGTAGCCGTGTCGCATCGCCGCGTACGCGAGTGCCGCGAAAGCGGCGAGGCAGACGGGTACGAAGTGCAGGAACCGCACGCCGCCGACCAGCGCCAACGTGCTGGCCAGCGCGAGCACGAGCAGCGCATTGCCGTTGTCAGGCTGCAGCAGCAGCGCGCCGACCAAGAGGCCCGCACAGCCCATGGCCGGCAGGAACCCGCGCCGGAACGTCGACACGCCGCCGGCTGCCCGGGCCAGGAACCACGCCACGACGAGCACCATGAAGAACCGCGCCGGCTCCACGGGTTGGAACTGGAAGCTGCCGAACCGGATCCAACGATGCGCGCCCTTCGCCTCGTCGCTGATCCACGGCACGATCAGGCAGGCCAGCGTCGCGAGCAGGAACGCCGGCAGGCAGGCGCGCCTCACGAACGTCATCGGCAGCAGGGCCGCCAACAGGAACACGGCGAGCCCCGCGAGCAGCTTGCTGCCCTGCGACTTCATCGCGATGAGCGGTCCGACGTCGATCTGCGAGCCGCGCACCGACACGGCCATCACGAGGCCGAGGCAGCACAGCGCCACGGTGACGAGCATGAGCCAGTCCAGCTCGCGCGAATGGCCGATCGTCGAACTCGAAGAGGCCCGGCGCCGGCTTCCTGCGATGGCGGTCATCAGCGCACCTTGAACAGGGCCAGGCTGCACAACGCGAGCAGGGCCGAGACGACCCACGTGCGCACGACCACGCGTGTCTCGGGCATGCCGCCGAACTGGAAGTGATGATGCAGCGGCGCACACCGGAACACGCGCTTGCCGCGCAGCTTGACCGACGCGACCTGGAGGATCACCGAGAGCGCTTCGACGACGAAGACGCCGCCGACGACGAACAGCACGAGCTCGGTGCGGCTCACGACGGCGACGTAGCCGAGCGCAGCGCCGAGGCCGAGGCTGCCGACGTCGCCCATGAAGACGAGCGCGGGCGCCGCGTTGAACCAGAGGAATCCGAGCGCGCCGCCGAGCAGCGCCGTCATCATCACGGCCATCTCGCCGGCACCGGCGACGTGCGGCACGAGCAGATACTGCGACCAGTCGGTGCGCCCGACGGCATACGTGATGACCGCCAGCGCGATCGCGGCCGTGGCCACGCAGCCGGTCGCGAGCCCGTCGAGACCGTCGGTGAGGTTGACCGCATTCGCGGAGCCGGTCAGCACGAGCACGGTGAGCAGCAGGAACGGCACGCCGAACCCGACCGTGAGGTCGACGGCGATGTCCTTCGCGAACGGCACGTAGAGGTGCGGGCCGCCGAGACCCGATTGCAGACCCGCGGGCCACAGCAGCCAGAGTCCCATGGCCAGTGCGAGGATCGTCAGTGCCCCCTGCTTCTGGCGCTTGCTGATGCCGCGCTTGTTCGGATTGTGCAGTTTGACCCAGTCGTCCCACCAGCCGACCGCGGCGAAGCCCGCGACGAGCAGGATGCCCGGCAGCGAGAACTGGTTCGGCCCGTCGAAGCGCAGCCACAACAGGCACGAGATCAGGATCGAGCTGACGACGAACAGCCCGCCCATCGTCGGTGTGCCGCGCTTGTGCGCATGGAGGTCGTCGAGCGTCTTGCTGCCCGTGCCGTCGATGCGTTCGCCGATGCCCTGGCGTGACAGCCAGCGGATCACGGCGGGCCCCAGCACGAGTGCCAACAGGAACGCCGTCACGGCCGCACCGGCCGCCCGGACGGAGATGTAGCCGAGCAGACGGCACACGTCCTCCGAGAACAGCCATGGTGCGATCCAGTAGACCATCAGGAAGCCTGTCCCGTGGCTGCGGGTGTCGTGACATCGAGCTCTGCGAGCAACCGATCGACGAGGTGGTCGAGCGCCACGCGACGCGATGCCTTGCAGAGCACGCGATCGCCAGGGACGACGGCGCCCCGCAACAAGGCCAGCGCGGCGGCGACATCGGGCACGCGGAACACGTCGCGCTTCGACATGCCGGCGGCCAGCGCGCCATCCGCGATCGGACCGGCACCGGTACCGACGCAGACCAGCAGATCGTGCCGCGTGCGCACGACCTCGGCGCCGAGCGCGCGATGCAGCGCGACACTCTCCGCGCCGAGCTCGAGCATCTCGCCGAACACCGCGATGCGGCGCCCCGGACCGCTGAGGCCGGCCAGCGCCTGCAGCGCGGCGCGCGCGGACTGCGGGTTCATGTTGTAGGTGTCGTCGAAGATCGTGACGCCTCCGACACACTTGGGTTCGAGCCGCCGAGCCGTCGACGGCAGCGAGGCCAGCGTCTGCAGGATGATCTCCTCGGCCACGCCGAGATGGCTCGCCGCGGCGATCACGGCGAGCGCGTTGTACACGTTGTGCGTGCCGAGGCCGGGCAGTGTCACGGGCCGTTCGCCCTGCAGCAGGAACGTCGTGCCGAGCGCATGGAAGCTCACGTCGGTCGCGAACCAGTCTGCGGCTCGCGTGACGCTCGTGAACTGCACCTTCGCCTTCGTGACCTCGAGCATCGCGCGGCACGCCGCGTCGTCGCCGTTCAAGATGCAGAGCCCGTCCTCGGGCAGCCCCATCGGCAGACTCGCCTTCTCGCGCGCCACGCCATCGACCGATCCGAGTCCTTCGAGGTGGGCCGCCGCGACGCACGTGACGATGCCGACGTCGGGGCGCGCGACGGTGCAGAGCCGCGCGATCTCACCGGGCGCGCTCGTGCCGATCTCGACGACCGCCGCGCGCGTCTTCGGCTCGATCGCGAACAGCGTCAGCGGCACGCCGACCTGGTTGTTGAACGAGCCCGGCGATCGCACGGTGGGCATCGCGTTCGCGAGCACGGCGCCGAGCCACTCCTTGGTCGACGTCTTGCCGCACGAGCCCGTGATGCCGACGATCTTGGCGCGGTGCCGGCGCCGGTGTTCCGCGGCGAGGTCCAGCAACGCCTTGCCGGTGTCCGGGACACGCACGACGAACGGGCTCGCCGAGCCGTCGAGGCCTTGCCGCAGCAGCGCGTGCACCTCGGGGCGCTGCCCGTCGACGAGCAGACCCGTGGCACCGCGTCGCACCGCATTGAGCAGGAACGCGTGCCCATCGTGTTGCCGTCCGCGCAACGCCACGAAGACGCGACCGGCGCAATCGGCGCGCGAGTCGGTCGTGACCGAGCCAGCGACTCCACCGCGCTGCAGGACCTCGCCGCCCACAGCACGCGCGACGGCCGCGGCAGTCAGCCACGAACCGCGTGCCGATCGGCCGCGGCCCAATGCCGGGCCTTCCCGTGCTGCGCCTTCCTCCGTCCGCGGATCGGAGCCTCGACTCATCGGTGCAACCATCCTGCCTCCCTCGCCGCGAGCGCCCGCGCCGCGACGAGGCGATCGTCGAAGGGGACCACGCTGTCCTTGAACACCTGGTAGGTCTCGTGACCCTTGCCGGCGATCAGGATCGTGTCGCCCGGCGCGGCATTGGTCACCGCTGCGCGGATGGCCTCGGCCCGGTCGACGATGCGGTGGGACTCGCTCTTGCCGCCGTGCAGACCGAGGGCCATGTCGCCGAGGATCGCTTCCGGATCTTCGCTGCGCGGGTTGTCGCTCGTGAGGTAGGCGAAGTGTGCATGCCTCGCGACCGCGGCGGCCATCGGCGCGCGCTTGCTGCGATCGCGGTCGCCGCCGCAACCGAACACGACGTGCAGGCGGCCTTCGCTCAACTCCGCGAGCGTCGAACACACCTGCTCGAGAGCATCGGGCGTGTGCGCGTAGTCGACAAAGGTCCGCACGGGTTCCGCGCTGCCCATCGGAGCCTCGACGAGCTCGAGACGCCCCGGCACCGGACGCGCGTCCTCGAGCGCTGCCGCGACCGTGAGCTCGCTCGCACCGAGCGACAGCGATGCCGCCGCGGCCGCCAGCGCGTTGCGCACGTTGTGCAGGCCGACGAGACGCAGGAACAACTCGACGCGGCCGTGCGGCATCACGATCGTAAAGCGCGTGCCGTCCGGGCCCAGACGCACGTGCTCGGCGCGGACTTCTGCTTCGGGCGACAGGCCGAACCAGACCGTCCGCACGCCCGGAGCCAGCTCGCTCGCCATCGCTTCCGACGACCGATCGTCCCGGTTCAGCACGGCCCAAGCACCCGGCTGCAGGCTCTGGAACAGCCTCGCCTTCGCCTTGCGATAGGCGTCCATGTTCTGGTGGTAGTCCAGGTGATCCTGCGTCAGGTTCGTGAACACGCCGGTCTGAAAGCGCACGCCGTGCACACGGTCCTGGTCGAGGCTGTGGCTCGACACCTCCATCACGCATGCGCTCGCGAAGCGATCCGCCATCTCGCGCAGGTAGCCGTGGATGCGCACCGGATCGGGCGTCGTGTTCGCGGCCGGAATGCGGCGGCCGCCGAACTCGTAGGCGATCGTGCCGAGCAGACCGACCTGGCGCCGGTCCGCCTGCAGGCAGCCGCGGATCAGGTGCGCGGTCGTGGTCTTGCCGTTCGTGCCCGTGACGCCGACCACGGACAGCGCGCGCGAAGGGTCGCGGTAGTAGTAACGGGCCGCGTCGGCGAGAGCGATGCGGCCGTTGTCCACGACGAGCACGGGCACCGGGACCGGCAGGGCCTCCTCGGCAACCACTGCGATCGCACCGCGGGCGACCGCCTGCTGCGCGTAGAGCGTCCCGTCGTTCTTGGCGCCGCGAATCGCGAAGAAGAGGTTTCCCGCCCGCACTTCCGCCGAGTGGAAGGCGAGCCCGTCGACCGCGAGGTCCCGCCAACGCAGCACCTCCCGCGGCTGCAAGCAATCGCGGAATTCGCGCAAGCGAACGAAGCCCTGGCCGGACGGCAGTCCGGATGGGTAAGCCAGCTCAGTCATCTACCGCCCTACCGTTGTTTCTCTGAAGCCCCGGGGCTCCAGCCTGAGTCACCAGGAGAACCTGACGTCGCGCGGGCCTGACCGCCCGAGCCACTTTGCGATTCCTGGCGCAGCTGCCGCCGTCCCTCCAGTTCCTGGCACCGGAGCAACAACCGCACAGCCGGCGGCGCAGCATAGCTGCCACCATAGAAGAGCGCACTATCGTCCTTCTGCAGCACACACACTGCGAGCCAGCGCGGTGACTCCACCGGCAGCAGGCCGACGAAGCTCGCGTTGCGCACGTTGACCGATCCACGTCCCGGGATGCCGACTCTGCTGGCGGCGGTTCCGGTCTTGCCCGCGATCACGCGGTGGAGATCGATCCCCAACTCTTTCAACATCCGCGCGTGGACGTGATGTCCCGTCGCATGCGGGTCGTCGCTCACGACGTCGGCCATCGCCTCGGTCACGGCCTCGACGACGTCGCGGCGGAAACGCGGTCCGCTCCCCGCGGCAGATGGGGCATCGTACCATCGCCCGCCGATCTCGACGCCGCGGCACAGGCGCAGCTCGGCCCCCTTGCCGCGCAGCATGCGGAGGTAGGCGCGGGCCAGGTGCATCGCGCTCACGCCCAACTCGTAGCCGAAGCTGAACGAGATCGCGCTGTTGGCGCGGAACCCGCGCGTGGACGTGTTCGGATCGAACGACAGCGGGTTCGGGCCGCCGAGGCACTCGTGCGGCAGGTTGAGCCGCAGCGAGGTGCCGAATCCGTAGAAGCTCATGTAGTCGCGCCACTGGTCGCGGCTGAGACCGAGCCCGACGTAGGACGCGCCGATGTTCGAGCTGTTGACGATGATGCCGTGCGGCGTGAGATCGGCACAGTCGTGGTCGTCGCGCACGGGCTTGGCCCGGCCCAGCTGGGCGATGACCTCGCGGTAGGTGGCGCCGCCCGGGCGACAGTCGTAGACGTGCGACCAGTCGAGCACGCCGGCTTCCAGCGCGTAGGCGAATACGAGCGGCTTCACGATGGAACCGGGTTCGCAGAGGCTCTGGTAGGGCGTGAAGGCCGTCGCTTGCGGCAGGTGATCGCCGCGGTGCCACGAGGCAGCCGCGAGCACATCCCCCGTCGCGACTTCGACAAGGACCAAGGCTCCCCACTTCGGTATCGAGGCCGTCGCGTCCTTCCCGACCGCGTTTGCCTGCGCCGTGAGCTCGCGCACTGCGATGCGCTGCAGCTCGATGTCGAGCGTAGCCTGCAGCACGTTCGGAACCCTCACGTCCTCGAACGGCGCCTGGAAGTAGGATCGGCCGGTCCCGTCGTTGAGGAAGCTGCGGCTCTGGGCATCGCTGGGATCGAGCACGACGAACGACTCGAGGCCGCACACACCCTGCGTCACGAGCGACTTCGCGGTGTGGCCGACGCTCTCCCACCTCGTGTCGACGTGGCCCACGAGCCCGAACGTGAACTCGCGATCGGGGTAGGCGCGTTCGAACGAACGCAGGAAGTGCAGCGTGACCGTCTCGTACGCGTGACGCACGCAGAACCCGCGCAGCGCCTGCACGACGGACAGCACGTCGATGCCGTTCGCGACGAGCAGATCGGCGACCACCGGGTGTTTCTCGGGCAGCGCTCCCGCCGCGGGCAGCGCGTCGGTCCGGAACGCCCGCGCGAACTGCCCGGCCAGACGCTGGGCGTGCCGGCGGCGCAATTCGTCGCGACCGGGCAGCTCGGGGTCCGCGACGAGGGTCTTCGCGAGGTCTTCGGCCAACCTGGCCAGCCAGCCAGTGAAGACGTGCACGTCGCGCCGATACCGCTTCGGCACCACGACGGACGCGCGCACCTCGTAGACCTCGCGGTCGATCGCGAGCATGCTGCCGTTGCGATCGACGATCGTGCCACGTGGTGCCGGCACGGACTCGGCTCGCTGCGACTGGCGGTCGGCAGTGGCAGGAACGAGCTGCAGTGGGGCGCGGCCTTCACGATCGAGCTCACCGGCCTGGGCCACCTGGAGCCAGCCGAGCCAGCCCACGAGGAACACCGGCACCGCACCGAGCGCGCCGAACGCGAATCGGACCCGTCGGAGTTCTCCTTGCTTCACTGCAATGCCTCCTGCCGGCGCGTCGCTTCGGCTTCGAGGTGGGCCCAGTGCTCGGCCGCGAGGCGCTCGGGCGAAGACGACTCGAACCGCTGCAACTTCAGACGCTCCAACTCGACCTTGCGGTCGCGCACGTCGCGGAGCAGCTGCTCGACCGCGAAGCGGTAGCGCGCGTTGTCGGCCCGGATCGCGGCCGTGCCGATCGCGAGTCCGACCGCGAGCGCGAACAACAGGCCTGCGAGCAGCCACCTCATGCGGCCTCCTCGCGGCGGACGCCACACCGCAGCCTCGCGCTGCGCGCGCGCGGGTTGCTGCGCACTTCTTCGGGCGAAGCCTCGATCGGCTTCTTCGTGACGACTACGCAGTGCGCGCGAAAGAACTGCTTCACGACGCGATCCTCGACGGAATGGAACGAGATCACGGCGATGCGGCCGGCGGGCGCGAGACACTCGACCGCCGCCGCGAGGCCGCGCTCGAGCTCGCCGAGCTCGTCGTTCACGGCCATGCGGATCGCCTGGAACGTGCGCGTCGCCGCGTGGATCCGACCATGCCGCGCCGCAGGAGGCAGCGCTTGCACGACGAGATCGGCGAGCTGCCCCGTGCGCGTGATCGCGGCCTTCGTGCGCGCCTCGACCAGGCGTCGCGCGATGCGGCGGCTGTAGCGCTCCTCGCCGTAGCGGAAGATCACGTCCGCGAGCTCGCGTTCCTCGACGGACGCGAGCCAATCGGCTGCCGTCGTCGGCGCCGAAGTGTCCATGCGCATGTCGAGAGGCCCATCGGCCATGAACGAAAACCCCCGTTCGGGACGATCCAACTGCAGTGAACTCACGCCTAGGTCCAGCAACACGCGGTCGCAGCGGGACTGACCGGTCGCCGCCAACGCCTCGCGCATGCGGGCATGGGGAAGGTGGTGCAGCGAAACCCTGGCCCCTGCGCCGGCCGCCTTGGCCTGCGCCAGAGCTGCCTGCGCAGAAGCCAGGATCTCGCTGTCCCGATCGAGCCCTACCAACAACCCGGACGGACCGATGGCCTGCACGATTGCCCTCGCGTGCCCACCGGCTCCAACCGTTCCATCGACGACCACGAGCCCTTCGCGGAGCTCGAGGATCGCCATCGCCTCGGCAAGCAGCACCGGCTGATGCACGGGTTGCCTGGACCCGCGCCCACCCTCGCTGCTACCGTTCGTGCCTGTCTCGTCCATGCGCCACTTCCCTTGACCACCCTGCAGCAGTCGCAGAACTCGCACCCAGACCGTGGATGCGGCAGCACGCCTCGCCCCAGATCTCCGAGGTGTTGTCCCTCAGGGTCTCGGTTCCGTGGAACCCGTGGGCGTCGATGGCTTGGTAGGACCGACCAAACTGGCAAAGAGCGTCTCTTCCTCAGGGCTTGCCTCGGTCAGAGCCGTGTCGAGGTGTTGCGGCGCCCAGATCTCGGTGACCCGGCCCGTCCCGACCAACACGGCTGGCTGACTTGCAGCAAGCCCCGCGTACTTGAGCAACGGCTCGGGGATGCGGATCCGTCGATTGCCGTCAGGCACGACCTCCTCCGAGTGACCGAGAAACCGCCGGCACAGCGTGCGGTGGGCGCGGCTGCCTGGAACGGCCCTACCGATGCGGTCGACGAGTTCGCGAAAACCTTCGGAGTCGTGCAGGAGCAGGCAGCGATCCAGCCCCGCGGTCAGGTGGAACTTCCATTGCACCTTCGGAATCTCGTCCAGGATCCGACCGGGCAGGATCAGCCTGCCCTTGTCGTCCAGTCCGTGTTCCGAGCTGCCAAAGTAGGTCACCATCACGCGGCACCGGGGCCGCTGCAGGCCCATGTCGCTCCCCACCCTACCCCATGGAAAACCACAGTCAACCCTCTTCCACCACTCTCTACCCACCAGAAACCACTAGACTCCCCACCAGTACATTCTCTGGGGCCGATGTGATGGGCCTGCTACCACCCGATGTGGCGGCCAGCTGCCGTCGATCAGAAAAAAAACCAACCGGCGCGCCCGCAACGGGCCGTCACCCTCCGAGCAACCCCATGCGCAACCTCTCCTCCCTGTGCGCCCTCGTCGCCCTCCTGTTCACGAGCTGCGCCGGCAACGAACTCGTCGGCGTCCACATCTCGCTGCAGAACGACGGCTCTGGCCTCGTGACGACGCGCATGCTCATGGAGCCGCAGACGACCGGGAGCCCCGAAGCCAACGCCCAGGGTGTCACCTGGAAGGGTCGAGCTGGTCTGGTGTGCGCGCAGGGCAGCTTCCAACAGCTGCGAGACCTCAAGCTCGGCGGCGGCAGTCTGCACTTCGTGGCCGACCTCGAAGGCGTGAACACGAGCCTGCGCGTGTTCGTGAAGCGCGATCCCAACGCGCAATGGGTCCGGGACCTCGTGCCCGAACAGACACAGCGGCAGGCGATGGCGAGAGTCTACGACCCGACGGGGCGCACCAAGGAGATCGGCGACGTGGTGCGCCTGGAAATCAGCGTCCCGGGCAAGGTCATCTCCTCGGGCGTGGAGCCGAGTGGCCGAGGCATCGAATCCGCGCACGAGAGCAAACGCGCCTACCTGCTGATCCCGGTGCGCGCCGCACTCGAGAAGGGCAACGACCTCGTGTGGTCGGTCAGTTGGTGAGAAGCCTCAGCTGCCCTCGCGCTGTTTCTCGGTGTTCTCGCCGATCGCCGCGAGCAGCTCGTCCTTGACGGCGCCGAGGTCGGCGAGGTCGACGGCAGGCGCGATCAACATCACGGGCTCCATCTCCTTCTGCTTCGGATCGACCACGACGAGGTCGGCGCGCGCCTGTGCCTCCGTGCGCGGCGGCACCATGCGCAGCACGCGTTTGCGCAGCAGCAGCAGCGCGCAGAAGTAGCGCAGCGCGCGAGCTCGTTCGTCGTCGACGGTGCCGAGCCGATCGAACAGCAATCGCAGCGAGTTGAGGTCGAGCACGGGCTCCTTGCTCGACGGCTTGCGCAGCGCGCGCCAGAAGATCGGCGGTTCGCTGCCCTGGCACCGCCGTTCGTAGTCGTGGAAACAGGCCTCGCAGAGGTTGCGCCGCATGCAGGCCGGCCACTCGAGCACGACGAGCCAGGACTTGGCCGTCGGCAGCGGACAACCGGGTTTGTCACAGACCTTGCGGTCGCGCTGGATCTTCCATTCGTCAACCATGGGCCCGTAGTCTCGCAAACTGTCGCGCTGCGCGACAGCTTGCGTAGCTGTAAGGGCCCCCGACAACAAGCGGCAATGGCCGAATGCCGCGCGCTCGGGCGCGGCTGGCAACCAAGCCCTTTGGTTGCGGCCATGGCCACGATGGTGCAGTCGGCTCTCAGCGCCCGCCGCCGGGCTCGTTCGGGTTGCGCAGCGTGACCCGCCACTGCGCCGGAGTCTGGAAGCCGCGTGTGGTGGTCAGCTGCTGCAGGCTCGCCTGCGCGGTCTTCTCGCCGGGGAAGTCCCTCTCGCGCTCGCAACGCTCGAGGTAGTCGACCAACGCGAGCGACGACGCCTGACCCGGGTGGTGGACCAGCGTCTGTGCGGCAACACGCCGCACGAACGGATCGGGATCGGCGCGCAGCTTCTCGACGAGCAGGCGCTTTCCATCGTCGCCGCCGCTGCGCAAGCTGCGCAACGCATCGGCGCGCACCGAGTAGTCCTCGTCGTCGGCCATCCGGGCCAGGATCGCGAACACGGCCGCATCGACGCCGATCGCACCCATGGTGCGCGCTGCCGCGCGGCGCTGCCGCGGCTCGCCGTTGCGCGCGACCTCCTGCACGGCCGGCAGCGCCGGCGCACCGACGCGCGCCAACAGCTCGATGCCGAGCTCGCGCGGCTGCGGCTGGTTGTGCAGCAGCAGGTCGCCGACGAGCGTCGGCACCGCGACGGCGCCCAAGGCGTCGATCTCGGCCAGAGCCCGCTCTTCCACCGGATTCGCGATGTGGGCCGCAGCGCGCATCATGTCCCCGTCGCGCAACGGCCTCCCCTCGCGCACCTTCAACAGGTCGACGATGACCATGCGCACGAGCCAGCACGCGGTCGTCGGGTCGGCCGCGAGCTCGGCGCGCATTCCCGGGTAGTCGTCGCTTCCGGCCCGGTATGCGGCTTCGGCGGCCTTGCACTTCGCAGCCTGCGGCGCCGTGAGCGTGGCAGGCTGGTAGGCATTCGATGGACTCGAACAACCAGCGCAGACTGCAGCAAGCATGAGGGCGCCGCGATGGCACACCTTCGTGGCAGCAGGGAGGAGCATCTCCTAACGTCTACCCGGATGAACGCTCCTGCAAAAGACCCGCGTGCCGAGCTCTCGATCAAGGCTGTGCCACAGCCGACCCGCTTCCTCGACCTGCAGCGCGAGTTCTATCGCGGTGATCCGGACTTCGTTCCTCCGGTCACGAGCGCCGAGGCCTGGCAGATCGACGCGAAGAAGAGCCCGTTCTTCCGCCACGCAGAAGTCGGTCTGTTCGCGGCCTTCGCCGGCGATCGCTGCGTCGGCCGCGTGAGCACCAGCCGCGATCGCCTGCACGACGAGTTCCACGGCGACCGCATCGGGTTCTTCGGCCACTTCGAGGCGATGGACGAGTCCACGGCTCACCGGCTTCTCGCCCACGCGGCCGACTGGTGCCGGCGGCGTGGCGCCAGCCATCTGCGCGGCCCCGTCGACATGTCCACGAACTACCGCTGTGGCCTGCTCGTCGACGGCGACAAGGGTCCGCCGGTCGTCATGATGAACTACAACCCGCCCCACTATGCGCAGTGGCTCGAGGCCTTCGGCCTGCGCAAGGCGAAGGACCTGCTCGCGCTGCACGTGACCGCCGAGTCGCTCGATTCGCGGCGCGTCGATCGCATCGCCGAGGGCCTGCGCAGGAAGTCGTCCGCGACGATGCGGCCGGTGAACCTGCGCCATTTCGACGCGGAGTGTCAGGTGTTGTGGGACCTCTACCACCGCATCTGGGACCGCAACTGGGGATTCGTGCCGATGACGCAGGAGGAGTTCTTCGCGCAAGCGAAGGACCTGAAGAAGGTCGCGCACCCGGCGCTGCTGCACATCGCCGAAGTCAGAGGCTTGCCCGTTGGCTTCATCGCCGCGCTGCCCGACGTCAACGAGGGCGCGCGCGCCTGCCAGGGCCGCCTCTTTCCGTTCGGCTGGTGGCGCTTCCTGCGCGCGATGAAGCGCGTGAAGTTGATCCGCGTCATCACGCTCGGCGTCGTGCCCGAGTATCGGCGCATCGGCATCGAGCTGCTACTCATGCACAAGGTCATCCGCTCCGGCCTCGACGTCGGCTTCCGCGCCTGCGAAGCAAGCTGGATCCTCGAAGACAATCGCGACATGCTCGGTCCTCTCGAGACGCTGGGCCACCGGCCCTACCGTCGTTACCGCATCTACGAGAAAACTCTCTGATGGACATCAAGTTGAACCGCGGCGCGCCGGGCATGCCGCAGCTCCCGCTCCAACTGCCGACGCTGCTGATCGTCCTCGGTGGCGGCTCGGTGGTCTTCGGGCTCTTGCTGCTCTGGAACGAATGGCTGCTGCGATGGCTGATTGCCGGCGTCTTCCTCGTCGTGGGCGGCTTGCTGCTCGTGACGGGCATGCGCGCCAAGAAGATGCTCGGGTGAGTGGCCCACGCCGAACGGCAACCGGCAACTGATCGCCTGCCCCTGCTGGCGCAACGGGCTGATGCCGCGCTTGCTTCGACCACAAGGCAGGTTGGCGGCAGATCCCCGATCGCCGTACACGCGGGCCGTACACACGGAATATGCAACCGTACATCCATACGGTCGATATGCTCGGGTGGCATGAAGACGACCCTGAATCTCGACGAACGCCTCTGGACACGCCTGAAGGCGGCCGCTGCCAAACAGAAGACCACTATGTCGTCGTTGGTGGAACTTGCGATCCGCCGACTCCTGCGGCGCGAAACTGCGCGGTCCGCGAAGCTGCCGCCGTTGCCGAGATTCGACGGCGGCGGCACGACTGTCGATGTCGCGAATCGCGACGAACTGTATCGAACCATGGAAGGTCGCTGATGTTCGTCGCGGACACCAACATCCTGCTCTACGCCGCCGACGCCTCGTCAACCGCGCACGACAGGTGTCGATCGCTGGTGGATGGCTGGAGGCGGGGTAACCGGCCGTGGCACCTGACCTGGCCGATCGTTTACGAGTTCATGCGCGTTGTGACGCATCCGCGCGTGTTCCGCACGCCATGGTCGCTGCCGCTCGCGTGGAGTTTCGTGCGCGGGCTGTTGGCTGCTTCGAGCATCACAGTCCTGACAGCCACCCCACAACATGACGAGATCCTGGAAGAGCTCATCGGCACTGCCCCCACATTTGCGGGCAACATCATCCACGACCTGCACACCGTGGTCCTGATGCGTGAGCACGGCGTGAGGACGATCTACACGCGCGACACCGACTTCCACCGGTTCCACGGGATCGAGGTGCTCGATCCATTGTCCCCCGCCGGCTGATACGTCGTCTCGCCGATCCCCTCACGGCATGTCGGGCCGCGCCGACTCACGCAGCCACGTGACTTCGTCCACCATGCCGAGGCCGAACTCCTTGGCCTGGAACCACAACCACGGCAGCGTCGATCGTTCGGGCCCTCCTTGCACCGCGAGCACCTGGCCGGTCTCGATCAGCGTCGCCTTGCCCGCGGCGAGCTGACCACGCACGCGCACTTCGATGCCGCCGATGCCCATGTTGTTCTTGATGACGCCCTGCGCGACGGCGTGAAGGTCGAGCTGCGTGGGGCGTTCGAGGCGCACGCGGCAGAGCTGTCGGTCCAGATCGATCTGCGGGGTGGAGCCGTACCGGCTCTCGAAGAACTGCTGGAGACCCAGCAGTTCCTCGTTTCAGGTTCAACCCTGCAGCTGGACCTCCAGGAACGCGAAGTCCGAAGGGGCCGGCACGAGCTCGCGGCCAGGAGCGAGACATGCGGCGGCGAGGCCGGCGAGGAGGAAGGAAGTGTACTGCTTCATGAGGGAACGGATCAGAAACGGTGGCCGAGCGAGAACTGGACCGACCAGTCTTCGTCGAGCTGGGTGCCATTGACGTCACGCCACACCGGCACCTCACCGGTGAGCTGGAGATCGAGCGAGGGCCGCGGCCGGAATGCCCAGGTGGCGCCGACGCTGACGCGTTCCCCGCCGGAGTCGGCGAGCAGCTGTCCATCCACCGCATCCCGGTTCTCGTGATCGTAGTGCGCGAACAAGTCGAGCCGCATGAACGGTCCCGGGTACGGCTCGAGCCAGAAGCGGTTGCCGACCGCCAACTCGGCGAAGAACGAGTCCCCGAGCTGGTCGCCATCGCCATCGGTGTCGGTGTGGATGCGGTAGAGGGCAGCGACGTTGAAACGCCAGCGCCCCGGCTCGGGTGTGATCGCCAATCCGATGGACGGATCGACGCCGCCACTGCCGACCTGCTGCTCGGGCTCGAACTCGACGCCGCCAGACCTGTCGTCGTCGTCGCCGGTCGGCAGCGAGAGCATGGCGATCAACGCCGTGTTGATCGCGACGCCCGGGGCATCCCAACGATGGAAGCGCCACTTCCCGAGCAGCTCGACGTCGCCGAGACCGGCGGTTACCTGCTGGCCGCCGAGGAACTCGCGCTCGATCGCGGCATAGGGCAGCGCGAGCCCGATCTGCAGGTTGTTGCGCAGGCCGTACTGGTACGCGAGCGCCGTCATGACCGTGAACCGATGGCTCGCGGTGGGATCAGCGATGCTCTCGCTGCCTTGGCGCAGCTTCTCCTGTCGCTCGAGTCCCACGCTGAAGCTCGCGAGGCTGCCCCCCTCGTAGAGCGTCTCGCCATCGATCACATCGAGCACCTTGACCTGGGCCGGCAAGACGATCGCTGCCAGCAGGAGCATGGCAGCGAATCTGGACGAACGCATCGGCGCATGATGCCGGCCGTTTGACGGAATCACCATGCTGCCGGCAGGTTCCCCATCGGCGCAATTCGGGCGCCGTCATCACTCGACGACCGCCACCGACTCGCGCGGCGTGTAGCCCGAGCGATCCCCGGCCTGCACGCGCACGAACGTACCCTGCCCGCCGCCGAGCAGGCCCACCGTCACGCCGGCCCGCACGGTGGCCACCGGTTCGAGGCCCAGGCGCGGTTCGGACAACAGAGCGAGAGGCTTCCGCGCGATCGCGTGGACCGGCCGCATCGGCGCGAGCCACAGCGCCTCCAAAGCAAGCCACGCGCCCGGCACGAACACGAGCACCCCGATCCAGCGCAGACCGACGCGGCGCCAGCCCAACACGAGACAACCCGCGGCGATCGCCATGCAGCCGGCGCAGAGCCACAGGCGTTCGCACGGCAACAGCTGGTCGCGAAGCGTGGTGAGCTCGGCCGCGAAGCCGCCGGGACCGACGTCGAGCTCGAGACGCGTGCGCACGAGGCGCAGGTTCGCGAGCAATTCGGCGTCGCGCGGCAAGCCGAGCCTCGCGGACTCGTAAGCCCACAGCGCGGCCGGCAGATCGCCGAGACGGTAGAAGCAGTTGCCGCGCGCCTGCCAGCACCTGCGATCACCCGTCGCCGCGAACACGCGCGCGAACGCGGCTTCGGCCGCGCGATAGTCGCCGGCGCGATACGCGGCGACCGCCGCGTCCTGGTCGGGAACGTGCTGCGACGGAGCTTGCGCCGAGAGGCCCCCACCGGTGCCGAGCACGAGCACGGGCCACAACAGAAACGGCAGGAAGCCGCGCACGCCGAAGCGCACGGGCTCGAGCCGTTTCACGAAGTCGCGCACGGCCGCCGGCTCGAGCTGCGTGCCGCCGCCGTAGCGGGCCGCGGTGCCGCGTTCGACGAGGCTCGCGACCTCGCCGGCCAGCGCCGCATCGAGTCCAGCCTGCACGAGGCGATCGCGCAGGTCCGGCGCGATGATCGCGGCCGCCGGCACGCCGATGCGGGCGCCGAGGTAGGAGGCAAGGACTGCGGTCGGATCTTCGCCGTGCTCGAGTGCTCTCGAACAGGCGCGAGCCGCACCGCGCGCGCGCTGTCCCTGTTTGTCGGCCGCGGCGCGTCGCCACGCCGCGAACGCGTAGAGGCCAGCCAGCGCGAGCGCCCATGGACCGAGCACGGCGCCCCACCAGAGTGCTTTCGGAGCCGGCGCGGACACGGTGTTCGCACCGTCGAACGAGGGCAGATCGAAGATGTCGTCGACGCCCGGCGTCACGGCCTTGACCGCGGCCTCGGGCAGCGGCACGAGCGTCTCTCCGTTCAGAAGCGGCTTCACGACGAGCGGCAGCTCGCGCGTCCTGACCTCGACGAACTTCTCGACGCCCGGCGTCGTGTCGAAGTAGTTCCACGCGATGGACGGGACCGCGCGCACGTCGGTCGACAGCGGCGCGAGGTCGTAGGTCACGACCACCTTGTCGGGCTCGCGCTTCGTTTCGGTCTGGCCGAGCTTGTGGAAGCCCGCGAGCTCGTCGAGCGGCGGCAGCCGCAGGAACTCGAAGTTGCCCTGGCCGCCCACGGTGACCGTGAGCTTGACCGAGCTGCCGACGCTCACGGTGTCCCTGTCGAGCGCCGCGTCGATCTGAAAGCGCCCGACCGCGCCGTAGTAGGGCGTCGGACGCCCCGCCTCGGGGATCGGCAGCACTTCGATCGTGATCGGCTTGCCGTAGACGTAGAAGTTGTCGCTGAGCTGACCGCGCCCGCGGCCGAAGATGTCCTGCAGGCCCTCGCGCTGCAGCACGTGGTAGCGCAACGTCGGCGGGCTGAGCTCGATCTTGCCGAGCCGCGTCGGCAGGAACGCGCGGTCGAACGAGAAGTGCTGCCAGCGCTCGCCGCCACGCTCGTAGTTCGCCTCGTACGTGGCCTGCAGCAAGAGGCGCGGGTTGCCGACCACGAGGCGCAAGTCGCCTCGTGGCACGGGCAGCTCGATCGGCTCGCCGCCCGGGAACTCGAACAGCCAAGGGGCCTGTACCTCGATGTCGGTGAACTGGTAGCGATTGTGCACGTCCTGCACGAGGCGCAGCCCCGCCTGCACGCCGTAATCGACGTGGATGCGGATCGGCTCGTGCACGTAGACACGCTGCGGCTCCACCGTGACGTCGAGCCAGCCGAGCTCTTCGCCGCGCAGGTCCTTGCGCGCGTCGATGCGCAGCTCGCGCGTCATCTGTTCGCGCGTGCCGGTCCAGATCGCAAACGGGGGCACGACGAACGTGCCCTCGCGGTGTGGTCGCAGCACGAGCTGGTATTGAACGCCGACGCGCTCGGTCAGCGTGCGACCATCGAAGAACGTATAGCTGTTGCGCGAAGGCGGCGACAACTGGAGCTCGAGACCATCGACCCTCGGTAGCGGAGGCGTGCGTGGTTCGGCGCCGCGCCCTTCGACGCGGATCAACGCACGCGCGCTGTCGCCGAGCCGGATCGTCGCGGGCTCCGGTCCCTCGATCTCGAGCTTCTCCTGGGCAGGCACTGCGATCGCGACGACGAGGACCGAGAGCCAGCAGAGGCAGGGCCGTCCGCGCATCACCAATCCCTCTCCACGGGACGCCGGCCCGTCTTCGCGCGGGCGCGGAAGCTCTTCAGCTTCGCGTCGAGGTTCTCGAGCTGCTCCATGAGTCGTTGGGTCTGTTCGGGAGTCAGCTCCTTGCCCTCGGCGGCCTCGCCCGGTGCGTCGGCGCGCGCCTTCTGGTCCTGCTGCTCACCGGGCTTCGGCTCGGGTTGTTCGGACGGCGGCTTGGCGCCGGACTTGGACTCTTCGGGCTTCGGTTGCGGCTTCTGCTCGTCGCCCTTCTGTTCCTGCGGCTCGCCGGCCTTGGGTTCGGGTTTCTCTTCGCCCTTGCCCTGCTGCGGATCCTGCTTGTCGCTCTGCTTCTCGTCTGGCTTCTTCTGATCCTTGTCCGGCTCGCTCTTGTCGTCCGGCTTCTTGTCGCCGTCCTTCTTCTCGTCCTGCTTCTGGTCGTTCTTGTCGTCCGGCTTCTTCTCGCCGTCCTTCTTCTCGTCGTCCTTTTGCTCCTTGCGCTGCTTCTTGAGCTCCTCGATCTTCTTCTCGATCTCCTCGATGGTCCGCAGCGAGCGCTCGACGTTGCGCAGCAGTTCGGGCGCAGGCTTCGCCTTGACGCCGCGCAGGAAGTAGTCCGAGCTCTGCTCGGCCTTCTTCAGCGCTTCCTCGAGCAGCGGCATCGGATCCTGGGGTGCCGTGTTGGGTGTGGCGTTCGGAGCCCCATTCGGAGGCACGTTCGGAGCCACGGCCGGCTGCCCGCTGGTTGCGATCAGTGCATCGGCCTGGGCCTCGCGCAGCTTCGCCTCCTCGTGTCGCAGCGCACCGAGCAGACCCGCATGCAGATCGGTGCGAGCATCGCCAGCCATCGCGGCATACTTCTCGACCGCCGTCTCGGCTGCGGCGAGATCGCCCGCGCGCCAGCTCGCGAGAGCGAGGTTGAACTGCAGATCCGCGGAGTCCCCCTCGCTCGCGATCGCGGCGCGGAACGCCGCCGCGGCCTCCGTGTAGCGGCCTTCGCGGTAGTGCTGCAGTCCCTTCTCGCGGTCGCCGCCGTGTGCTGTGAGCAGGCAGGCGCACAACAGGAGGATCTTCATCGGTGTCGGCCTCCGGCCATCAGGATCTCGTAGACTAGCAGCAAGAGCAGCGGCAGCAGCGCCCATTGATAACGGGCCTGCTTGCCCGTTTCTTCCCCGGCGTCGTAGCTGCGCTTCTGCATCGGCAGCAGGCGCTTCTGGTGCAGTTCGTTGAGCGGCAGCACCATCGCGTCGGCCCGCACGAACTCGCCGCCCGTGACGCCGGCGACCTTGCGCAGGCTGTCGGGATCCATGCGCGAGACGACCTCGGCGCCTTCCTTGTTGCGCAGAAACGCCTCCGCACCGGCCTCGGACAGCGTGATCTTGCTGCCGAGCGAACTGCCGTAGCCGACCGCGTGCACGACGATGCCGCGGTCCTTGAGCTCGGTCGCCGCCTGCTGGCCCGCTCCCGCGAGGTCTTCGCCGTCCGTCAGAAGCAGCACGGCCGTCGTCTTGCTGTTGTCGGGATCGGCGAGCTCGAGCGCCTTGCGCAGCGCCGCCGCGATGTCCGTGCCGCCGACCTTCACGATCTCGGTGTCGATCTCGTCGAGCAACCCGCGGAACGAGTCCACGTCGTGCGTGAGCGGGATCCAGAGCCGTGCCTGACCGGCGAACACGACGACGCCGACGCGGTCTCCGCCCTGCAGCGAGGGCAGCACCGCGTGGATGTCCTGCAGCGCGCGCCCGAGCCGCGACGGCTCGACATCGCGCGCGAGCATCGAACGCGAGGTGTCGAGGCAGAAGATCAGGTCGAGGCCGCGCCGTTCGACCGCAACGGGCTCCTCGCCGAGACGCGGGTCCATCCAGCACACGATGCCGAGCCCGAGCAGGACCGTGGTGCGCAGCGAACGCGCGAGCGGCGTCGCGATCGCATCGCTCGTCGCGGCGCCGTAGCGCGCCATGGCGCGCCGCGAACGGTCACACAGCGCCCAGAGCAGCGCCCACACGACCGGCAGCAGCAGCAGGCAGGGCCACAGGTGCGCACGCGTCCATTCGAGCCCGCTCATGGCACCCTCCGGAACACGAGCACGTCGGCGAGTAGCGCGAGCAGCATCAGCAGCAGTCCCGCCGCGAGCGGCCATTCGAAGCGATCGACGGTGCGGTAACGCGGGTCCTCGAGCTCGGTCTTCTCGAGCTCGTCGATGCGCGCGTAGACCTCGCCGAGGTCGGCGTCGCTCTTGGGCTCGAAGAACTGGCCGCCGGTCGTCTCCGCGATGTTGCGCAGGTCCGAGAAGTCGGGCTTCCGGAAGCCGATCACCGTCGGCGACCCGTTGCCGAGCCCGATCGTGTGCACGCGGATCCCCGCGTCCTTCGCGAGCTTCGCGCCCTCCGCGGGCAGGATGTCCTGCACCGTGGTCTCGCCGTCGGTCAGGAGCACGACGACACGCGACTTCGCTTTGCTCGTCTTGAGCACCTGCACGGCCTTCGCGATCGCGGTGCCGATCGCGGTGCCGTCGATCTCGGAGTTCTGTGGCACGGTATCGAGCACACGCAGGAACGCCGACAGCGCCTTCTCGTCGAGCGTCAGCGGACAGCGCAGCTCGGCGTAGCGCGCGAACGCGATCATGCCGACGTGGTCGTTCTTGCGCGCCGCCGCGAACTCCTCGGCACGCCTGCGCGCCGCGTCCATGCGCCGCACGCCCTCTGCGCCCATGTCGTCGATCATCATCGACGAGCTCGTGTCGACGACCAGCAGGATGTCGATGCCCTGTTCGCGCACGGGCACCACGTCGCGCCGCACGGGACGCGCGAGCGCCACTGCGAGACACGTCGCGGCGAGCACCATGCCCGCGAGCGCAACACCGGAGAAGCGCTGGCGCCAGCTGGGCCGCAACCCCGCGAACAGGTGTGCTGCCGCCGTCGGCAGCGCCGCGCGCGGCCGGCGCCACCGGAGGATCGCGGCCAGTACCGCGACGGGAGCCGCGAGCAGGAACCACGGGTCCAGCAGCACGAACTGACCGATCGTCCAGCTCGCGATCATGGCGAGACCTCCGCGGCCCCGCGGTCGGCGCGCGTCGACTCGACGAACGCCTGTGCCAGCGCGAACGTGTCCAGGTGCTCGTTCTCGCCGGGCACGACGGCCGCGAACTTGACGAGATCACACTGCGTCAGGAAGCGTTCGAGCTCGGCGCGATGCTCGCGAGCGAGCTGGTCCCCGCTCTCGAGCCCGAGCAGGAACTCTTCGGTCGTGAGCTCGGGCGCGCGCAGGGCGAAACGCTCCTCGAGATAGACGCGCAGCACCGACGACACCTCGACGTAGAACGCGTCGACCTGCGCGGCCGTCGTGCGCGGTGCTGTACGCAGGCGCTGCAGCGCGCGCAGCGCCTTCACGTGCGGTGGCACCTCGATACCTCCGGCAGGCGCCTGCAATCGGCGACGGCGCCCCAACACGAAGAACATCGCGGCGCCACCACCGATCAGCCCGGCGCTGATCGCGCTCCACCACAACCATCGCGACGGCGCCGGGAACGGTTCGCCGGGCGCTTCGATCGCGGCCGTCTGGCCCACGAGCAGCGACTCGACCGCGATCCGGCGCTCGCCCGTACTGGCCGCCTGGCCGTCCTTCGACTTCGCGACGAAGGACGGCAGCACGATCTCACCGAGCCGGCGCGGCCGCAGTGCGAGCGTCGTGCGCCGCCAGCGACCCGTGCCGAACGTGGTCTCGGTCTTGGTCTGGCTGTCGACGACGAAGTCCTTGTCGTCGACCTTCGGGTCGAACTCGACCTCGAGGCCGGCCGCGGCGAACAGGTCGAGGTCCACGGTCACGGGCTGCAGCAGCGCGACCTTGTCGGCCGACACCGTGATCTTCAGATCGAGCGGCACCGACGGCGTCTCCGTCCACGGCGGCGCGGGACCGCAGGCCGCGAGCACGCAGAGCAGCGCGATCGTGCAGGCCGACCTCATCGCTTTGCTCCGCGCAACTCGCGCATGCGGAAGAACCGCACCAGCGGATCGGCGACCGAGCCGGCCGTCGGCACGTCGAGCAGGTCGACCTTGGCGCGCAGGCACGTCTCGAGCAGACGCTCTCGCTCCTGCTGCCACCGCTGCTGCACGTCGCGCCGCACGCGAGCCTTCGATGTGTCGACCAGCAGCGTGCGTCCCGTCTCCGGATCGGCGAGGTGCAGGAGCCCGACGTTCGGCAGCTGCGCGACATCACCCTGCGCCTGATCGAGCCCGGCCGCGAACGGATCGCGGATGCGCACGGCGATCACGTCGTGGCGCTGCGCGAGCTGGCGCAGCTTCTTGCTGCAGTCGTCGCCGAGGAAATCGCTGACGACGAACACGATGGCCCGGCGGCGCTGCACGCGCCCCGCGTAGTCGAGCGCCTGGCTCAGGTCGGTGCGCGATCTCGCGAGCGGCGGCTCACAGGCTTCGCGGATCAGGCGCAGCACGTATCGTCGCCCCTTCTTGGCGGGCAGGTAACGCTCGACGCGGTCCGTGAACGTGATGAGCCCGGCCTTGTCGTTGTTGCGTGCCGCCGCGAACGCGACGCACCCGACGAACAACGCCGCGGTCGTGGCCACGGTGCGGCTCGCGCTGCGCGACCCACCCGCTGCTGCTGCTACCGCAGCGGCAGCGCGTGGCCGCGTGCCGAACGCCATCGAAGCCGACATGTCGAGCAGGAACAGCACCGTGAGCTCGCGTTCCTCGACGAACTTCTTCACGAACGGGCGCCCCATGCGCGCCGTGACGTTCCAGTCGACGGACCGCAGTTCGTCGCCCTCGGCGAACTCGCGCACCTCGTCGAACTCGATGCCCGAGCCGCGAAACACCGAGCTGTAACCGCCCGACATCACGTCGGTGACCATGCGGTCGGCGCGCACCTGGATGCGCCGTGCCTCGGCCAACAGCTCGGGGTCGATGGCTCGCGCCATGGCAGGCAGGCCTAGGGCACGCGCACGGTGTCGAACACGGTCTTCAGCACCTGTTCGCTCGTCACGCCTTCGGCCTCGGCCTCGTAGGTCGTCAACACGCGGTGACGCAGCACCATCGTGCCGACGGCCTTGACGTCCTGTGGCGTCACGAAACCGCGACCCTCGAGGAACGCGCGCGCCCGCGATGCGCGGGCCAGCGCCAGCGACGCACGTGGTGACGCGCCATACAGGATCAGCGGCTTCAGCTTCGGCAAGCCGACCTGCTCGGGTTCGCGCGTCGCGAACACGAGGTCGACGATGTAGCTCTTGACCTTGTCGTCGAGGTAGATCGTGTCGAGCAGCTGCCGCATGCGCAGCACTTCCTGCGGCGTGGTCGCCGGCGACACCGTGGTCGACGACGCCAACCCCGCCATGCGGTCGATGATCTTCAGTTCTTCCTGCTTGGTCGGGTAGCCGACGACGAGCTTGACCATGAACCGGTCGATCTGGGCCTCGGGCAGCGCGTAGGTGCCCTCCTGTTCGACCGGGTTCTGCGTCGCCAGCACGAGGAACGGATCGGGCAGCCGCCGCGTGTCGCCGGCCAGCGTGACCTGACGTTCCTGCATCGCTTCGAGCAGCGCCGACTGCACCTTCGCGGGCGCGCGATTGATCTCGTCGGCCAGCACGAAGTTCGCGAACACGGGACCTTCCTTGACCTGCCACTCGCCGGTCTTCGGGTTGTAGACGTGCGTGCCGACGAGGTCGGCCGGCAGCAGGTCCGGCGTGAACTGGATGCGGCGGAACTGGCCGCCGACGGCCCGCGCCAGCGACGACACGGCCAGTGACTTCGCGAGGCCGGGCAATCCTTCGAGCAGTACGTGGCCATCGGCGAGCAGCGCGATCAGCAGGCCGTCGAGCAGGGCCTCCTGGCCGACGATGACACTCTGCAATGAGGCGCGGACGGCCAGCAGGCTGCGGCTCTCCGATTGGATGCGATGCGCGATCGCGACGACGTCGGTCATGGGATGGGCGAGAAAAAGTGGCCCAGGACGATACCGCGGTGCGAAGACTCCTCAATACCTGCCGCAGCGCTTCGCTGCACTGGCCCGTACGTCTCGCAAGCTGTCGAGCTGCGCGACAGGTTGCGAAGCGTAAGGGCCCCGAACAACAAGCGGCCATGGCCGCGTGGACTAGTCGCGCCCTGGCTTGCGAGCGGCGAACCGTTCGCGCATCGCGAGGAAACGCAGGCCCGGCACCGCTCCGGGCTCGAGCCGGAAGGCCGACCACGCGCGTTCGGGATCACCCGCGGCTTGCAGCGCCTCGAGGGCCGCGGCCCGCCCACCAGCCGCGGCGACCGCCGCGAGGGCATCACCGAGCTGCGCGCGGTTCCCCGCGTAGACCGACACGACCTCGCGCCACGCGCTCTCGGTCGCGTAGGCACCCGCGAGATCGCGCAGCGCCATGGCGTCCTGCACCGGGAGCCCGAATTGCGCCGCGACCGCCTCGGCCTCGGCTCGGTGCTGCTCGATGGCCAGGTACGAGGAGCGACCGCGCTGCACCCAGAACGCGACGAGGAACAGCACGAGCAGCGCGGCCAGCACGGGCCACGATCCGCAAGATCGCGGGGACCGCGCTGGCGCCGGCTCGCTCAGCGTCCCTGCGCCGCCCGCGCAGTCTCGGTCAGCATGCGATAGCGCGCCGCGACGCCTTCGCGCACATCGGTTCCGCTCGAAGGCGTGACGACGCCGAAGTCCTCGTTCGTCACCGTGCGCAGCACGGCCGAGCTGAGCACCCACAAGCGCGGTTCCTTCGCCTCGATCAAGAGGCGCGCGAGCTCGGGAACGGGTGCAAGCCCCGCACCGGGACCGAACTGGTTCGCGTGCAACACCGTGGGCACGTTCGCGGCCTTCAGCGCATCGAGCAACCACTGCCACTGCGGCACCTGCCGGTTCTTGCGCCACCAGGCCTCGATCGTGCCGATGCGATCCTGCGCCATGCTGAGGTCGATGCCGGTCGTGCCTTCGATCAGCGCCGCCGCTGCGGCCGCATGCGTGTCGTTGCGCAACAGGTCCATGAGATTCGGCACGATCGTGGGATCCTGGTAGGCGCCGAGCACCAACACGAGATGGTCCTTGATCGCCTGATCCTGCGCGCCCTGCAACTGCTGCAGCTGCGCGCGGATCGCCGGAACGACCAGGGTGCCACCCTGCCGCTGCAGGTAGTAACGAGCCAGGGCGCCGAGGTCCTTGCCGTGCGCGACGACCGCCAGTTCGGCCAGCAGGTACGCAGCGCGCGGATCACGCAGCTCGCCGATGCCGCGCAGCGCCGCCTCCTTGTCCTCCTTCTCGGTCGCACTCAGCGCGCGCTGCAGCACCGGGAACGCCTGATCGCCGCCGACGCGGCCCAGCGCGCGTAGACACTCGCGGCGCATCACCGGCGCGGTGTCTTCGGCGACGATCGCCGCGATCAGCGCACCCGACGCAGCGGTCACTTGCAGCGAGCCGCACGCGTTCGCGGCCGTACGCCGCACGTCGACATCCTCGTCGGCAAGCAGCTCGACGAGGCGGGGGCCGGCGCGGTGGTCGCGCACGACGATGACTTCCTCGACCGCGGACCGGCGCACGACAGGGTTCGGATCGTGCAAGGCGCTCAACACGGCCTCGGGTCCGAGCACCGCGAATACCGCGCGCACAGCATTGCGGCCGCCGCCGTTGCTGCGCGCCGCGAGGTCGACACACTGTCGCCAGACGCGATCGCCGGGCACCGCCGCGGCCAACTCGAGCAGGCGAAGCTCGAGCTCACCGAGCTCCTTGACCTTGGCCACGGCCGCGAGGATGCGGTCGCCGTCCTCCTCGAGCAGCAGCTGGCGGCGGTTCTCGTGAGCCAGCAGATACTCGACGCCGCGGATCCGTAGACCCGGCGACAGCACGTGCCAGTTCTGCACGATGCGCCGCGCGAACCGGCGTCCGATCTCGGTCGCATCGGGGTTGGCCTCGCGCCAGCGCCGCTCGGTCCGCCAGAATGCCACGCGGTCCGGCTCGTCCGCGGGGTTGCGGTAGAGCTGCCACAACTCGGCGTCGACCTGCTGCTGCACGATGTGCACGAGCTCGTCGAAGGCCGGATGTTCCGATGCGGGCATCGACACCTGCGCACGGCCACCCGCCACCTGCAGCTGCAGCTGGCGCACGAGCGGCAGGCCGCTCTCGACGCGCATCAGGTCCAGATTGCCGAATCCTCTGGCCTTCAGCGCCGAGACGAGATCGAGCATCTGTGCGCTCGTCAGCACGATCTCGAGCGCGCCCTCGACCGGGACCATGCCGGCGCGGTTCTCGCCGAGCAACCGCACCTGTCTCTGCTCCTGGCGCCAGACGACGACGGCGTTGCCGGCCGTCTTCGCGTCGATCGCCACGTTCGCCCGCAGGCCGACGAAACCGTCGCGCTGGTCCTTCCACCACTCGCGCCACGTCAAACCCGCGGCTGACACGACGACGCGCCCGGTCGTGCGCGTGAGCCGCTCTTCGGCCGGCCGCCGCAGCATGTCGAGATTCGGCACGAACTGCGACGGCTGCACGACATCGATCAGCGCCTCGACGATCGCCGCGTCGGGGAAGGTCTCGCCGGACCCCGGCTCCGAGCGGAAGGCGAGATCGGCCAGCGCGATCGCGTCGAGACACCGCGACAGCAGGTCGCGCTGCGTGACCCGCGCGCCGAGCACGGGCACCATCGTCGCGGGCAACAGCTTGCCGCCGTTGGCACGCTCGATCTGCGCGAGCGCGAACGCGCCGTAGTCGAACGAACGATCGATCGGCGGCGCCGTGCACAGACTCTGCAGCGGCCCGACGACCCTCGTGCCGAGCAACACCAGCGCACCGCACGCGGCGGCCGCGACGGTCGGCTCTTTCGACAGCAACTCGATCAGGCGTTGCGCGGAACGCTCACCGGGCACGGCGCGCAGCAGGTCGACGCCGCGCAGCTGGAGGTCGAGATTCTGTTCGCCGGTCAACTCGAGCGCGAACTGCAGATCTTCCTCGCCGATCAACGTCGCGAGCACGTCGGTCGCATGTCGCTGCGCGCTCGAGATGCGCCCGCGAATGCAATCCTTGAGCGCCTGCTTGGCGTCGCCGGCCTTCAACTGCGCCATCGTCTCGACGGTCGCGCGCGTGGCCTCGCCGAGCGGACGCGCGAGCAGCTGGAAGAACAGCTCGTCGGCGATTCTAGGCGTGCCGAACCGCCGCGCCACGATCATGAGGTTGCCCATCTCGTTGGCTCTCGCCGTGCGCGCCACTTCGAGCATCAGTGGTTCGAGCGCCGGATACGCGCTGCCCATCTCGAGCAGCTTCGATTCGATCTGGCTCGGCGACGCGTGCATCAGCTGCAGGTCGCGGCGGAAGCGCTCGATCTCGGTCAGCGGCCGCTGCGTCGTCGGCGGGGTCGCCGGGGTCTTCTTGGGGGGGAGCCGGAGGTCGCCCTGTGGAGACGGCAGCAGGGCGGCGAGACAAAGCAGCGAGGCGGCGACGGTCATGAGAGGGGCGACGGGGAGGCGCGCGGGAGTGGCCCGGGTCAGGCCAATGGCTGGACGCAGAGGGGCCGGATGATATCGACTGCATTGCCGCTTGTCGCGAAAACGTGCCAACGGCCCGGCAAGAGGGGCGCCCGGTCCGGTCGAGTCGAGGCGATGGGCACGCGGGTCTTTTCCCGGACCGCCCTTTGGGGACCTTTGGCTGCGGCCATGGCCGCGATGGGCAGCTTGCATCCGACCCCTGGCCCGCCACGATCCCCGGCCTTGCCTTCCCCGCTGCGTGTCCACGTTGCCCTGATCACGGTTTCGGTCGTGTTCGGGGCGAACTACGTGTTCACGAAGAAAATCCTCGAGGCCGTCTCGCCGGCGGCCTGGGTGTGGTTCCGGATCGCTGCGGCGACTGCGTTCCTCGTGCCGCTCGCGATGATGCTGCGCGGGACCTCGGGCTGGCCGAGGGCGAGGCTCTGGGTCGGGCTCGGCATCGCGTCGTTCTTCGGCGTCATGCTGAACCAGGTGCTCTTCACCGAAGGCATCGCGCGCACGACACCCGAGCATTCGGCCGTGATCAACGCGGGCATCCCAACGTGGACGATGCTCGTCGCCGTGTGCGCCGGTCAGGAGCGCCTCGGCCGGCGACGCGTGCTCGCGATCGTGCTCGCGCTCGGCGGTGTGTTGTATCTGCTGGGTTTCGACCGGATGGTGTTCGGCACGGCCTCGACTAGCGCGCCGCGCGGCAGTGGGCCCACGCTGGCGGGCGACCTGCTCACGATGGCGAACGGCATCGCGTTCGCGGTGCACCTCGTGCTGATGCGCCGACTCGGCCAGCAGGTCGACCCGATGCGCGCGACTGCCGTGATGTTCGTGCTCGCGTCGCTGATGGTCGGAGCCTGGAGCGCGCCGCAGGTGACCACGGCGGACTGCAGCGGCGTGTTGTCGGCACCGACGGTGTGGCTCGCCGCCTACGCGGTGCTGTTCGCGACGGTGATGACCTACCTGCTCAACACCTGGGCCCTGCGCCACACACACAGCTCGCAGGTTGCCCTCTACATCAACGTGCAGCCGCTCGTGGCGGCCGCGTTGAATGCCGCGCTCGGCGCGGAGCCGCCGGGCCACCGCTTCTTCGTAGCGCTCGTGTTGGTCGCGATCGGCCTCTGGTTGTTGACGCGCGAGCCAGCGGCGTAGCACGACGCAACACTGCGGGAAAACGCGACACCGTCGATCTCGTCGTGAAGTTCCGGGGCCCGATGGCCGAAATGGCTCATGGAGGGGCGCCCATGACGAAACAACCAGGCCCCACCGCCGACCAACAAGCAGCGCACTACTTCCTGTCCGAGCTGCGCACGCGCGTCGCGACGCAGACCCTTCACTACCAGCACGGCGTCGAAGGGCGCGCGCTCGAGAACCTCTTCGAAGTGTTCGCACTCGCGCGAGACGCGATGAAGCAGCATCCTGGCTGCGAGGTCTTTGCGCGCGAGACGACGCAGATGCTCAACGTCGTCCTGCGCCCCGTCACGGCCAAGTGGCACAACGCGAACGAGCAGGGCCGGCTGCAGTCGCGCGACGGCGGCGACGCGTTCCGCGCGGACCTCGCCGACGTGCAGGTGAAGCTGCGCGCGTTCGCGGCGCAGCTCGGCAAGATGGCGTATGGCGCCGAGACCACGGACGACGTCGTGCCGCCGCCGCTGTCGGCAGCCGACCTCGCCGCGTGCCTGGCTCCGATTCCGTTCGGCATCCCGTCGGATCCCGCGGCGAACGGCGGCATCGAGCCGGAGATGGCGCGGCAGATGAACGCCAAGGAAGCCGAGTGCATCCACGGCCATCGCAACGCCACGGGTCGCCAGGACGATGGAAGGGACGCCGTCGGTCTCGCGCTGTCCGGCGGCGGCATCCGCTCGGCGACGTTCTGTCTCGGCGTGACGCAGGTGCTCGCGGCGAAGAAGCTTCTCCCTGGCATCGACTTCCTCTCGACGGTCTCGGGTGGCGGCTACACGGGCTGCTTCCTGACCACGCGGCTCGGCCGCGGCACGCCGCCCGAAGAGCTCGGCTGGCCTCATGGCCCCGACTCGGGGCCGATCCGCGAGTTGCGGCGGCGCGCCAAGTTCCTGGTCGGCCGCGGCCTGTGGGAGAGCTGGGGCATGGTGCTCGAGACCTTGCTCGGCATGCTCGTGAACTGGTGCGTGCCGCTGTTCGTGCTCGTGCTCGGCGCGATGGCCGCAGTCCTCGTGCAACGCGTGGGCCTGGACCCGATCTGGTGGTTTCGCGCCGCGGCGCCGCTCGCGGCGTTCGTGGCCATGGTCGCGCTGATATTCTTCCGGCGCGAACGCACGAACTCGAGGACGGCGGCCGCTGCCGGCAGGACGCTCCTCGCAGGCGCGATGCTGCTGTGCCTGTGCCTGCTGTTCTGGTTCCTCGACCGCGGCTTCCACCTGCTCATGCCGGCCCTGACCGGCGGCCGGTGGGAACTGCGCGAGCTGCAGGTAGCACTCGCCCACATACCCGTCATCGGCGAGGCAGGCACCGGAGCGAACTGGCTCACGTTCGGCTGTCTCGTCTCGCTGCTGCCGGCGGCGCTGCGGTTCGTGCCGATGCTCGAGAACCCACGCGTGCGGAAGGTCGTGCTGCTCGCGGCCCTGCTCGTCGGCGCGCTGATCGTGCCCGTGCTCGCCGTGATCGTCTCGTATGCGCTGTTCGCGTTCGGAGGCATCGTCAACGAGGGTCGCAGCGTCGGCCTCTACTACCTCGCGGCCATCGGCGCAGTGCTCGCGATCGTGATCACGACCGTGCTCAACATCAACACGACGGGTCCTCACCGTCTGTTCCGGCGCGGACTCGGGCGCACGTTCGTCGATCGGCCCAACCGGATCTCGCGGCCGGTGTTCTTGCAGCGGATCAACCGGCACGACCGCGCGCCCTACCATCTCGTGAACTGCACGGTCAACCTGCCGGGCAGCGAAGACCTCAAGCTGCGCGAACGGCGCTGCGACTTCTTCCTGTTCAGCAAGCACTGGACGGGTTCGCCGGTCGTCGGCTACGCGCCGACGTCGTGCTGGCGCATGAACGGCCAGAAGCCCGACCTCGCGACCGCGATGGCGATCTCGGGCGCCGCGTTCTCGACCAGCATGGGACTCGGCTCGATCCGGCCGCTGCGCGCGCTGCTCGCGTTCCTGAACGTCCGGCTCGGTTATTGGATCCACCGCCCGCCCACGCCGAACGGCCCGGCCGCGAAGTTGCCGTGGAACGAGCGCGCGCGCCGCTACGTGAGGAACACGCCGTGGCGGTGCTGGCAGAAGCTCTTCGGGGAACATCCGGGTTTCTCGTGCTTGCTGCACGAGATGACCGGGCTGTTCATGTCCGAGAAACGGAGGTGGCTGAATCTCTCGGACGGCGGCCACATCGAGAACCTCGGCATCTACGAGCTGCTGCGGCGGCGCTGCAAGTTCATCGTCTGCGTCGACGGCGAAGCCGACCCGGACTACACGTTCCACGGCCTCATGACGCTCGTGCGTCACGCGCAGCTCGACCTCGGCGTCGAGATCGGCCCCGACCTGCGCGATCTGCGACCCGATCCGGAGACGGGCCATAGCCGATCGCACTACCAGCTGTGTCGCGTGTATTACCCGGCCAGAGAGCCCGGTGGCGAACGGCCGATTGGCCTCTTGCTCTACGTCAAGCTCTCGGTGACGGGCAACGAGTCCGAGCTGATCCGGCGCTACCGCGGCAACCACCCGAGCTTTCCGCACGAGACGACGCTCGACCAGTTCTTCGGCGAGGAACAGTTCGAAGCCTATCGACAACTCGGCGTGCACTGCGCCGAAGGCCTGTTCTCGCGCTCGCTGATGGACGGCAATTCCGATCCGGCCAGCGTGCCGGTCTGGTTCGCGCAGCTGGCCAAGAACCTGCTCGAGAGCAAAGACTGAGGACCGCGTGGTAGCCTGCCCGGACACATGACGCCGCCGACGCCGGGCCAGATCCTCGAAGTGACTGCCGAACGCCTCGGTTTCGGCGGCTTCGCGGTCGCGCGCCACGAGGGGCTCGCGGTGTTCGTCCCGTTCGCGGCGCCGGGCGACCGGCTGCGCGTCGAGGTCACCGCGGTCGAGAAGAAGTTCGCGCGCGCTAAGATCACAGCGATCCTCGCGCCGGGTCCCGGCCGCGTGTCACCGCGCTGCCAGCACTTCGGCGAATGCGGCGGCTGCCAGTTCCAGCACGTCGACTATGCAACGCAGGTCGCGGCCAAGGCAGAGTTCGTGCGCGACGCGCTCGTGCGCACGGGCGGCTTCGATTGGTCCGAGCCCATCGTCGTGCACCACGCCGAGCCGTGGAACTACCGCGTGCGCACGCAGCTCAAGGTGCAGGCGACGTCGGGCCAGCGCAGCGACGGCACGCACGGCCGCCTGCGGCGGCGCGAACGCCCGAGCAAGCTCGAAAACGAGCCCACGGCGGCGGTCGGCACGGTGGCGACTCCGGCGCTCGGCTTCCACGCCGCGTTCACGCACAGCACGGTCGACGTGCACGAGTGCCCCGTGCTCGCGCCGGAGCTCGAGCAGGGACTCGCCGCCGTGCGCGCGGCGATCGCCGACCTGCCGAAGAAGGCGTGGCCCTACCAGATCGACGGCGCCTGCGGCAATGGCAGGGCATCCTGGGCACCGGACCTGCCCGGTCTGCGCAAGGACCTCGTCGAGCACGAGGTCCTGGGCTTCCGCTACCTGATCGAGCCCGAGAGCTTCTTCCAGGGCAACCGCCACCTCGTGGGCCGGCTCGTCGAGGGTGCGATCGGCGGCGAATCGGGCGAGCTCGCTTTCGACCTCTACGCGGGCGTGGGCCTGTTCTCGCTGCCGCTCGGCAGACGCTTCGGCCGCGTCGTCGCCATCGAGGACGAACGGCGCGCGGCCACGCTGGGCCGCGTCAACGTGAAGACGAACGGCTGTGACAACGTCACGTATCTGCGCAGCACGACGGAGCAGTTCCTGCGCGCGAACAAGGAACGGCCCGACCTCGTGTTCATGGACCCGCCGCGTGTCGGCGCGAAGCCGATCCTGCCGCAGCTGCTCGAGCTGCGCGCGCAGCGGCTCGTCTACGTCTCGTGCGATCCTCAGACGCTCGCGCGGGACCTGCGCCAGCTCGCCGACGGCGGCTACGAAGTCGAGCAGGTCGAGGCCTACGACATGTTCCCGCAGACCTTCCACGTCGAGGCCATAGCGCGCCTGCACCTTCGCTGAGAGGCGACAGTCTGCGAGACTACGGGCCCATGGAAACGCGGTTCATCTCGTTCGAACGCACGCGCATCGCAGTGCACGTCGCCGGCCGCGGCCCGCTCGCCGTGCTCGTGCACGGCTACCCGCTCGACCACCGTATGTGGCTCGACGCGATGCAGAGTTCGCTCGCCGACCAGCGCACGCTCGTCGCGATCGATCTGCGTGGACACGGCCAGTCGCCGTGGTGCGGCGACACGACGCACGGCATGGATCTGTTCGCCGACGACGTGGCCACCGTGGTCCACACGCTGACCGACGAGCCCGTCGATGTCGTCGGCCTGTCGATGGGAGGCTACGTCGCCCAGGCGATCTGGGCCGCGCATCGCGGCCTCGTGCGCTCGCTCGCGCTCGTCGACACGCGCGCCGCGGCGGACGACGACGCCGGCAGGGCCGGCAGGGACGCGGCGATGCAGACCGTCGTAACGCGGGGCCGCGCGGCGCTTGCCGCGGGCATGCTGGATCGGCTGCTCGCGAAACAACCCGACATCGCGCGCGACCTCATGCTGCGCGCGCGCGTGCAGACGATGGCGGAGTCGCTGCCCGTCGAGACGATCGTCGCCGACCTGCGCGGCCTGCGCGATCGGCCCGATCGCACTGCAATGCTGGGGACGATCACGGTGCCGACGCTCGTGGTCGTCGGCAGCGAGGATCCGATCTCGACACCTGCCGAAGCCGAACAGATCACGGGGTCGATCCGCGGTGCGCGGCTCGCCGTGGTGGCGGGCTGCGGGCACCTCGTGCCGATGGAGGATCCAACCGCGTTCGCGCTGCACCTTGGCGCGTTTTGGCGGCAACACGGCGCTCGTGGCGCAGCGGGAATGAGCCAGAATAAGCCGGAATAAGCCAGAATGAGCCAACACGTTTCATCACAACCGTTTCCATCTGGCACCCCGCCCGTGTCCTTCGGGATGCGCCAGTCCAAGGGTCCGCAGGATCGCCAAGTCTTCGCGAACCTGTCGCTCGCTGGCCTTTGACCCCAGCTGGTCAAGGATCTCGCGAAGTGGCACGCCGGTTCCCGTCTGGGCCACCAAGGCCAGGATCTCACGTTGCCGCTCGGTGACGTCGCGCCCGACTCGCTGGGGCGGAACGTAACGGGAGGGCCGGAATCGCACGGTCACACAACCGCCCGCGTCCTCGATCTCGGGCCGCGGCAATCCGGCGGCCGCCGTCAGCTCCGCCATCTTGATCGTACCCCGTCCCCACGACTCGATGATGCCGCGCCGATAGAATTCCCGCGCAATCAGCGGGTTCCACGGCAACGACTCATGCGGAGCGAACAGGGCCTCCGCTGTCATCCCGAAGTGCAGCGAGCCCGACGACGTCACCTCCAGCCGATCGTCGTAGATCGCGACCGCCACAGAACCACCGCCAATCGCGTAGTCCCGGTGGCAGAAGGCGTTGGCCAACGCCTCACGGAGAGCCTCCGGTGGGTAGAGCGGATCGTCTACCCTCTCGAAGAGTCCAGGAGTGATGCGTCCAGCGACCGGTAGGTTCTCGCGCATGAAGCGCTCCGCCTTCAGCAGCAGCTCGAACGCGTTGCCATGGAACTGTCGGTTGTCGAGGAACTCCGTGCGATCCGTGCCCCGAAAGCGAGCCACCCTAAGCAAGCACTGCGTCAGCTCAGCCTCGATCCGCTCGGCACGGCCGAACAGCACCACCGCGGCACGCAACAGCATCCCGCCCTTGGCAAGGCCGAGACCGCGCAGCAGTTCCTCGGGTGCGCGGGTTCCCGGGTCCGCGAGACGACCTCGGCGAAGCGCCTCTTCGATCGTGCGCAACAGCTCGGCCGCATCCAGATCGGCGACCGACCAGCCGACGGCGGGCTGGTTCTCCCAGCGCTGCTGACCATGCACCCGCTCCAGCAGCATGCGGTCGTACTCGTCGCGCGAGAGCGATTGGTTCGTATTGCCGACGCGTCGATAGCCCTGGCCCTTGTAGCTGTACGGCCGGTTGGGCCCGGTCGAGACACTGACAACCAGCACCTCGCGGTCCGCACCGATCGGCACGCGCTCGATCGAAGGGTAGACCGGTGGGTCGATCTCACCCAGTTCCTGTGCGATCTCTTCCAGCGTTTGATTGCCGATGTGCTGGCCGATGACGCGACCGTCTGACTCGACGCCGAACAGCACCCGTCCGCGGTGGTTCAGCATGGCGCACAGCGTGCGGGCTGCTTGCCGCCGCTCACCGGTCGTGCGCTTGAGTTCAAGCGTCTCCGACTCACCGGCGGCGGCCCAGCCATTGATCTCAGACGGAGTCATGTTCTCGGTCCCCAGGGCCGGTCATCCCTGCCGCCCCCTCGAGGGAATCGGGCTGCCTCCCGCTTGCTCGACTCTGTTTTTCCATTCACCCGCACCGTTGACCCGTCATCCTGATGGCCTGCGTGGGCATCCAACCGATGCTCTCCTCAGTGGATCAGGGAGCCGACTTTTCTGCGGCTCAGGGCACGATTCCCGCCACCTCCTGCGCGGCCTGCGATCGGCCCGATCGCACGGCCTTGCCCGCGACGATCACGGTGCCGACGCCCATCGTCGTCGGCAGCGAGGATCCGATCTCGACGCCTGCCGAAGCCGAACAGGTCACGGGGTCAATCCGCGGTGCGCGGCTCGCCGCGGTGCCGGGCTGCGGGCACCTCGTGCCGATGGAGGATCCCTCGGCGTTCGCGCAGCAACTGGGCGCGTTCTGGCGCAGCCTCGGCTAGCTGAAGTTCTTCGATGAGTGACGCGATAACGTGAGCCAGTTCCATGGTGGACGGCAGTATCACTGACATGCACGAGGATGTCTGACCTGTATGCGACGGCAGCGGCACAAGGCAGCTCTCTTGGCGATCAGTGCCTTGGTTCTCGCGTGCTTCGTGCTGCTGCCTTGGAATCGGAATGGTGCTTTGGGTGAATCTGGCCCGGCACCCGAATCACATCCGATCAGCGATTCGGGCCTGTCCAAAGAGCAAGCCAGCGTTGCGGCACAGCCAGCTTCGCGAATCGAGGTTCCGGCGGGCCGATCCTCGTACGCACCTGCTGCTGGGCGTGTCCGCTTGGAATTCGTCGGCGATCCCCTGCCACCGAGGTGGACGCTGCGTACAAATGGCGCGGAGTCAACTCACGGGTGTGTTACCGAAGTCGTGTTTCATCCGACGACCTTCCCGACTGACGTCGTTGGAACCTGGCTCACACATACACTCTTCAAGACCAGAGTGGAGCGTCATCCTTCTGAAACGACCGTAACGATCGGCGCTCACTATGCTCTATCGTTCGTTGCGGATGAGGGGTCCGACTACGCGTCATGGACTTGCTACTCGACTGCGGCCCCGATTAGGGATGGGGATCGGGAGTTTGCGGTGCAAGCACTCAAGTTCGAGGCGCCAGGCGTGTGCCGATGTCATGTTCCGTTGTCAGCAAGAAAGCAGTTTGCCGTCTGGGCCCCCGGCCGTCCCGTGTTCTTCCATGATACGGGACAGAGCCCAGCCCCTCTGGCCTGGTCGTCAATCCAAGTTCGCGTTCACCACGAGCAAGGAGCGCCGATTCGCGGAAGGCTCGTCGACCTCAACGGGGTGCCAGTTCCGAATCGGCATGTGACTCTTACTCGGGTCTACGCCGAGGCGGGAGGCGGAGGCAACTACATGATTCTCGACGCCGATCGTGCGCGAGCCCGCGGTGGTTTTGCTGGAACCCTACAGACTGACAGCTCTGGCAGTTTCACGTTTGCGGAAGCAAGCTTGGAAGCTCAGCAGCCGTTCCACGCTGACGTACCTGGCGCTGACGTCGTGAGCAAGTCGAGCCTCTATTGGACGACGGTCGAGGGAACGTGGATTGAGCTCGTGATTCGCTAGGGTCCTGAGGCAGTCTTAGTCCGCAGGCCGCGATTCGGGCAGCCCGAGGCCGACCACGACGATCTTGCCGCAGTGCGCCCTGCCGCTCGGCGTCGTCATGCCGAACTTCTTGCCGACGAACGTCACCGTGACGTCGGCGTGGCAGCAAGCGCCGAGCACCACGCCCGTGTCGCCGTGCAGGCCCGACGGGATGTCGACGCACAGCTTCACGCCCACCGCGCGGTCGAACGCTTCGACCCACGAACGCGCAGCACCCGTGAGCTCGCGCTCGAGCCCCGTGCCGAACAACGCGTCGATCCACACGGCGCCCGCGTGAGCCCGGAGATCGGGCAGGGTACCGACGACCGGCTGCCATCCCGCCGCGCGCGCGATGCGCAATTGCAGCGCCGCGTCGGGGGCGCGCTCTGGATCGGGTTCGGCCAGCAGGTGCACGGCGCATCGCGACAAGCCGAGGTGCCGCGCGGCCGCGAGCCCGTCGCCGCCGTTGTTGCCGGCCCCCGCGAAGATCACGAACCGATCCCCGAGCGTCCTCGCGATCTCCGCGACCGAACGCGCCGCGTTCTCCATCAGCAGCAGCGTCGGCATGCCGAGCCGTTCCGCGGCGTCGCGATCGATCGCGCGCGCCTGGGCCACAGTCAAGACGACGTCGCGCGTCACGCGGCCCCTCCATCGCGCTGCACGGCCTTGCGCACGCGCAGCAGCAGCTCGAGATCCTCGACCGGATCGAGCGCGCGCAGGTCCGTGAAACCGCTCTGCGCCGTGCCCATCAACTCGCCGCTGCCGCGGATCGCGAGGTCCGCTTCGGCGAGCTCGAACCCATCCGTCGTGCGGCAGACCGCGGCCACGCGTTCGGTGCGCTTGCCGCACAGGATCGCGATGCCGCGCCGGCTGCCGCGGCCGACGCGCCCGCGCAGCTGATGCAGCGTCGCGATGCCGAATTGCTCGGCCGCCACGACCACGATGAGCGTCGCGTCGGGCACGTCGACGCCGACCTCGAGCACCGTCGTGCCGACGAGCACGTCGCACTCGCCGTCGCGGAACTGCTGCAGCACGGCCTGCCGTTGTGCCGTCTGCAGGCGTCCGTGCACGAGGCCGCAGCGGAACTTCGACATCAGCGCCTGCTGCACCCTAACCACACCGCCCTTCTCGCCCGCTTCGCCGACGGCCGGGCAGACGACGAACACGCGCCCTCGGCGCCGCACCGCGCGCGCGACCGAACGCACGGCGCGCGCCCACTTCTCGTGCGGCACGTGGAACGCGCGTACGACGCGTCGCCCCGGCGGCCGCTGCCGCAGCACGACCTGGTCGAGGTCGCCGAACAACACGAGCGCCTGCGTGCGCGGAATCGGCGTCGCGGTCATCACGAGCACGTGCGGGTTGTCTCCCTTGTGCACGAGCGCCATGCGCTGGGCGACGCCGAAGCGGTGTTGTTCGTCGACGATCACGAGGCCGAGGTGCGGCAGCTCGACCCCGCCCGACAACAGCGCGTGCGTGCCGAAGACGAGCTGCGGTCCTGGCGGACCGAGCGTGCGCAGCTTCTGCGCCGCGGTGCAGAGCGTCACGCGTACGTCGCTGCCAGAGAGCCAGAGCTTGACGACGGCGAAGTGCTGCTCGGCGAGCAGTTCGGTCGGCGCCAGGAACGCGACGAGGCCGCCGCGCGCGAGCACCGCGAGCGCTGCCGCGATCGCGACCGCCGTCTTGCCCGTGCCGACGTCGCCTTGCAGCAGCACGCCCATCGCGGACGGCCCCGCGAGACGTTGCCACAACGCGCGCACCGCGGCGTCCTGGTCGGCCGTGAGGGCCAGCGGAATGCGCTGCAGGATGCGCTCGGCGAGTGCCTTGTCGACCGGGAACACGGCCGCCGACCGGCGCGCGCGCGCGCGCGCCGCGCGTTCGATCGCGGCAAAGAGCGCCACGGCTTCGCGCACCGCGAAGTGGCGCCGCGCGCGTTCGTGTTCGGCGACGTCGCGCGGCCGATGCATCGACCCGAGCAGTGCCACCGACGGCCCGTCGAGATCCTCGAGCAGCGGCGGCAGCGGTGCCAGCTCGACGCGCGACCAGTCCAGACGCAGAAGGCACAGGTCGATCCACTGCTGCAGCCGCTGCGCCGACACGCCCGGCACTTCGGGATAACGCAGCTGCACTTCGCCGGCCGGCGCCGAGCCCACGGGCAGGACCCGCGCCTGCTGCAGCAGGAAGCGCTGTCCCTTCTTGATCAGCACACCCTCGACGCATCGCTTCTGGCCGGCAGGGTAGGCCTTCTTGAGCCAGGGTTGGTTGAAGAACTGCGCCGCGAACGCGGAGCCGTCGTCGCACGCGAACACGACGGTGACCATCGCTCTCCGCCCCGGCAGCCAGGCCAACGACGCCGACCGCACTTCGGCTCGCAAGCGCACGAGGTTGCCCAACGCGGCCTCGTCGGGAGCAGACAGTTCCTGCAGCGCGGAGTAGCGACGCGGGAAGAACTGCACGAGATCCAGGACCGTCGACAAGCCCGCCGCTGCGAGGCGCGCCGCCGTGGTGGGACCAACGCCGGGAAGCGTCGTCAATCCCGTCGCGGGCAGCAACGTCGTCGCCGTCGTGCCGGTGCTCGAGCTCGCGTGCATCACGTCAATGGGCCCTTGGTCTCACAAGCTGTCGCGCTGCGCGACAACTTGCGCAGCGTAAGGGCACCGAACCACAAGCGGCCATGCCGAATGCCGCGCGCTTCGGCGCGGTTGCAACCCGGACCTGGGTTGCGGCCATGGCCGCGATGCGCGCGATGCGCGCGCGCGCTGGCGACGGAACGCCGGCGCGGATAGCCTCCTTCCGCCTTGAGAGGACTGACGGAACAGCAGCTGGCCTTCCTGTCGCGTTACGGCTACGACCCGGCATTGCAGCAGCGGTGGCAGGCGGACGTCGCAGCAGGCCGGCTTTCGAAGGCCTCGAACGCAGTCACCGGCGACCTGCTCGCGCTGCCGCCCGGCACGCTGCAGAAGCTGCCCGGCAGCACGACCAAGCTGTGGCGCGAGCTCGAGCAGCTCGGCCGCGAGGCGATCAAGGCGGGCCAGGTCGGCCTCGTCGTGCTGAACGGCGGCATGGCGACGAGGTTCGGCGGCGTCGTGAAGGGCGTCGTTCCCGTGCTGGGACCCGAGCGTTCGTTCCTGGGCCTCACGATCGAGGACTGCCTGCGCGTCGAGCAGCAGACGGGCGGCGTCGTGCGCATGTTCGTCATGAACAGCTTCGCGACCGACGAGGCCACGCGCGCGCACTTCGCCGAGCACGACAATTTCGGCATGGACCCACAGCACCTCGAACACTTCACGCAGCTGATCGCGCTGCGCATGACGAAACGCGGCGAACTGTTCATCCTGGCCAACGGCGAGGCGTCCCCGTATGGCCCCGGGCATGGCGACTTCCCCGTCGCGTTCCGGCGCAGCGGCTGCCTGCAGCGGTTCCTCGCGGCCGGCGGCCGCTACCTGCTCGTGCGCAACGTCGACAACCTCGGCGCGCGCATCGATCCCGTGATCCTGGGTCACCACATCAAGAAGAAGTGCGACGCGACCGTCGAGCTGGCGCCGAAGTGGCCGGAGGACGTCGGTGGTTCGCCGCTGCTCTACCTCGGCCGCCCGCAGCTCATCGAACAGGTCCGCTATCCCGAGGGCTTCGATCCGAGCATCGTCGACGTCTTCAACACGAACACGTTCACGTTCACGGCGCAGGCTCTCGATCGCGACTTCGATCTCGGCTGGTACTACGTCGAGAAGGAAGTCGAGGGCAAACGGGCCGTGCAGGTCGAACATCTGATCGGCGAGCTCACGGCCCACCTCCCCACCAACTTCCTGCAGGTGCGCCGCAACGGCCGCAACACGCGCTTCCTGCCGGTCAAGGTGCCCGAAGACCTGCTCGCCGCGCGCGCGGAGATCGCCGAGATGTACGACGGTCCGAGCGAAGGTGTCTGAGTCTGCTCGCCCGCGAGGCCAGGCTCACGCAGCCACGGCGCAAGAGCGCATCACCGCTTCTGCCGCAGCTTGGTAACCGCCTCGTTCGTGTCCTTCGTCACCAAGTTGCCGTCCTCGTACAACCAGAGTGTCGGCAGCTTGCGGATCGAGTACTGCTGCGCGACTTCCGAGCTCCACGCGTCGATGTCGATGATGCGGAGCACCACGTCCTGCCGTTCCTTCGCGATGGCCTCCAACTGAGGCCCGACGGTCTTGCACGCGTTTCAAAAGTGCGCCGTGAACTCGATGACCGTGAGACCGGTCGTCGCGACGTATTGCTCGATGTCGACCTTCGCGCCGGTCGAGATCGTGGCGATGTCCTGCTGGACGGTCTGGCTCGGTTCCGGCGCCGGAAAGTCCGGGCGGCGGCCTTCCTTGATGCCGACGACGGCCATCATGGCGAGCACAGCACATACAACGGCAACGATGAGTCTCCGCATGCTGGCGTGAATCGGCCACTTCGGCACGTTGCCTTGAGCCCGACCTGAGTGTTCTGATGGAGGTGACCCGCCCGAAGTGCCTACGCACGGCGACCTTCGGCGAGCTGCGGGGGCCGTGCCGGCCGCTCGGCGTGCATCTGTGCCCCAGCCAATGGGTTGCGGTTGCAGACCAACCGCGGACCCTCCATCAGGGCACTCAGTTCCAGGTCAGGGCACGACGGCGCGAACGACCGGCAGGAACGTGCGATCGAAGCGCTCGGCGAAGTCCTCGAGCAGCACCGCCGGGTCCAGGGTCGTCTTCTTGCGGACCGTGCGGTTCTGCCACCGCACTTCGACGGCGCCGTCCTTGCCGACGCGTGGTGCCGTGAGCAGGAGCTCGAAGCTCTTCACGAGCTTGCTCTCGGCGACGAAGTGACCCTGGCCCTTGTCCTGCACGACGAGCCGCGCCGTGTACTCGGCCAGGCGATCGAGCAGCAGCGCGCGCTTGCCGGCTTCGTCGAGCCGTTGCCAGGTGTCGGCATTGACGGCCGGCTGGACGTCGACGTCGACCCTGGCTTCGAACCCCGTGATCGCGGCCCAGCTCGCGCGCGTCTCGGCCGGATCGGCCGCGAGGCGCACGACGCGCTGCGGCTCCGCCCGACGCTTGCCGAAGAACGCCGCCCAGTCGACGACACCGAGGTCGGCGTCGTGCCCGCGGTCGGCGAACTCGTGGAGCACCGCGTCGGGCGCCGCGAGCTTCTTGAGACGCGCGAACGCGAGACGCAGGTTCATCAGCAACAGCGGATCGTCCTCGCTGCCTTGCAGATCGCGGATCGGCAGGTGTGCTATGTTCTCGAGGTAGCGCAGATTGTTGCGCGCGCCGAGTTCCATGCGCGGACCGCCGACGCACGGCAACACACCTGCGAAGAGGTCGGGATGCCGCAGCGCGAGGTCCCAGGTCATGCTGCCGCCCTGGGACCAGCCGCCGACGAAGATCGCGTTCTCGTCGACGTTCACGGTGCGGCGCGCCCAGCGCAGTGCGGCCAGTGCGCCCTCGCGTTCGAGCGGCGTGAACGCGTAGCCGGGCTCCTTGCTGACCGAGGTCGGTGCGAGCACGAGCAGGCCAACTCTGTCGGCGACGTTCTGCCACAGCAGATGCTCGCGCGCGCCACTGCCGCCGGCGCCATGGCCCCAGAGCAGCAGCGGGGCGGGTTTCGACGGGTCGTAGCCAGGCGGGATGTAGAGGAAGACCTCGGTCGCCTCGGTCCTGCCGAGCACGTGGAGGTCGACGGTCTGCCGCGACGGGCCCGGCTCCTTCGCTTCGAAGGTGCCGAAGGCCGCGCACGCTGCGGTCCACTCGGCGGTCGTCGCGAGGTTCTTCTTCGCGAGCGCGCTCGCGGCGGTCCTTCGCTCGGAAGCGGTCGGCAGATCGACGAGACGCGCGAGCTCCCTCGGCAGGTCTGCGGCCGCCGGCTGTTGTGGCGCGAGCAGGCAGGGAAGCAGGGCGGCGGCGAGCACGGCAACAGGTTACCCGCTGTGGACCATCCGCAGGCCCTCGCGGGCAGGTGATGCGAGGCGCGAGAGCTGCGAGGAATGCGAGGTCATGAACAACCCCGGGGCTTGAGGTTCACCGGCGCACGCTGCTGTAGCCCGCACGAAGGAAGCGGTAACGACGAACCTGACCAGCCATGGTGCGAGGCAGTAGCTTTGCACCCTCCCGCGCGTCTCCCATGCGAACACTCCTCCTCTTCCTGCTGCTCGTCTCGACCGCGAGCGGTCAAGAGCCCGCCGCGTCCGCCGCCCCCTACCCGCGGCTCGTCACCGACACGACGAAGAAGGACGTCAAGGCACTCGCGCGACTCACCACGCCCGGCACGCTGCTGTTCCACGACGAGTTCGAGTCCGA